>Ga0208162_1000293_pt1 | contig 29630 bp, 36 predicted proteins | sample CB_VirMetaG_4_FD_184539 | JGI IMG/M metagenome (GOLD analysis project Ga0208162, IMG submission 184539) | Freshwater to marine saline gradient viral communities from Chesapeake Bay - CB_1508_1M Viral MetaG (SPAdes) (version 4) | ecosystem: Environmental > Aquatic > Marine > Coastal | place: USA... | reverse complement strand
CGCCGCTGCTTAATCTCTTGTAGTGATGATACTATCAGCTCATTATCATCAGTAGTATGTATCTCTATACCATCAGCTATTTTATCTAGTTTAATGAGCGGGCCACCTCTATTTAATCTAACCTCTCTATCTTCACTTTGTATAAACTCAGAAGAGCAGGCCTTTTTTAAAAAGTTTAGTAGATCTCGCTCATAATCCTTAGCGTTGTTATTGCTCATTATTATCCTTTGTGCTATCATTTATAGTCATTCGTTATCCGTTTTGATCTCAGGGCTGTATTAATAGTATGGCCCTGAGGTTAAAATTATTTCCAATAGGCGGGCTGCCCTACATTGCTCTGAGGGTAAACGTTATCCTCAGGCGGTAAGAGTTGATCGCTCGGTATAACGTCATCATTTTTAGCAGTAGTTAGATTACGCCAGCTACTCGCTTTAACCTCCCATAATCGCCGCCCCTCATACTCATAGCTAGCTAGCTTACCCTCGATACAGACAAGATCACCCTTGTTAATTCTACTAGCTGCATAATCGGGGTTATTCCAAATCTTGACAGTATGCCACTGGGTATCTTTTTGCCACTCATGGTTAAGATCTTGATAGTTCTCAGTAGTAGCGAGTGAGAAAGTTAAAAACTGCTTACCCTGCTTAGTTAGCTTAAGCTCTGGCATCTTGCCTACATTACCGATCAGTATTATTCTGTTTAGACTTTTGCTTACACTCATTTAATTTATCCTTTAGTTTCTTTAATCGATCTGCAAAAAAATCAGCACTCTGAGCGGCTGTAGGTAGATGTCTGTTTAAGTTCCAAAAGTTGTAATACATTTGTGCACTTTTTATCTGCTGCTCTAGCTCTTCTATATTCATCTAGACCTCTCATTACTAAGTATCTAATCATCGTGCTCTTGGTTTCGTTATATTCAGAGCATGCTTGAGCAATCTCAGCAAGTGTAGAGTTATCTAGTCTAATTGTAATTACTGTTTTCATATATCACCTCACTTTATTAACGAGTGAAGTAATACAAAGTATACAATAATTACAAGTAAATTAAAATGAGGTAGTACCAGTTAAAAAAGCTATGTTCTGTAGTCTCAAGCTAACCTATCAGCAAAAAATAAATTAAAGATAGAAAAGATTGGCACTACCTCAGCTAAATTTATAAATCAGTTTTTTAGAAGGTGCAAGCATTAATTTTGCACCGCTGCTTGTATTGAGTAGCTGGACATAAACCGATCTCGCCATTGATCGGGGTTAGGCACATATTGCAAGTATGAGCGATAAGCGGGCCTCTGTACGTTCTATAAAAAGCATCTTGCATCAGGTAGCGTAGCCACTGCTTAGCTCTAAATGTGGCCTCTACTTCAACCGCTTTAAGTGATACTGAGTTAAAAGGGCTAGTCTCTAATATCTGAGTAACATAATCTTTTACTAGTATATCTAATAGCAGCTCATAACTATAAACAGTATGCAGGCCCTCATTAATAATAGCGGGATCAAATAGCTCTCGAGGGGTTAGATATTTAGCATCTTCCATCAGTATACCCCCCATGATTTAAGAGCTTTAGAAGGTGCTCGCCTATCTTTGCCCTTCATCTGTATAGCATCAGCAAACATCTGATACAGGCGGCTCATAATCGCATCATTACGATCTAGAGCAAGATAGACCTCTCTCGGGGTTAAGTTTGTAGTCATCACAATACTTAACTGCCCCGATCCCCACGCCTCATAGATCGCCCCTATCATATCGCTTGTAAATCCTTTATACCAATCTGTAAGATTAGCTCGCCCGCCTATCCCACATAGCTCATCAAATAAAAGCAGCTCTACACCGTTAAGCCAGTTTGCTAGGAAAGCATCTGAGCTCTTAGTGTTAAATGATCTCTTCACTGCATCTACAGTGCGGTTATGAGAAGTGTACATTACTCTAAAATCGTTAAATATAGCCCATTTTGCGAGCGAGTATAATAGAGTAGTCTTACCATTGCCCGCAGTGCCATATAGATAAGCTGATGGGCTTTGAGGCCTATCTTGCTCGCCGTAGAGCATCCAATTTTGAAGAGATAAAACTTTTTTCTGCTGCTCGGGGCTATCCCATTCATACATAGCAAAATGACTATCTCTTGCATCAGCTGGCAATTTAAGATCGTTTAGCCGCCTGAGCCTTTGGCGGGGTATCTGGCAGTGTTCACATTTAGCAGATGCCCTAGCTCCATCCTTTATCGTAGCTACCCATCCATTATTACACCGCCCGCAGTATGGGAGGGGCTTAGCTTGATAAAAAGCAGAGGAGGGATAGATAATATTTTCAGTCTCTAAATTCTCAGCATTAAGATGTCTAAAGTCTAGTAGCTCTTGAGTAGCTGTAGATCTAGTCTCAGATCGTTCTCTGTTACTGATAGTTTGAAGTAGTGCATTTAGAGCGGGGTTATCGCCCAGCCTCTGCATGCCTGAGCTATGCTTGTTAGATGATCGGCTCATAATAGCCTCCTTTTAGTAGTTTAATGTTTAGAAGTTTTCTAGCTACTCTTACCCGCTCAGCATGACCCTCAAATCTTACATGCTTTTGAATAGTAGCCTTTTGATCTGCTGTAAGCTGTAGATGCTTTTGAATAGTAGCTTTACTTCTCAGCTCCTCAGCCTGTACCTGATCTGTTATCTCGCCCCAGTTAGTAGCATTTAAAATCTGCTCTTGATTATCTATAAAAGTTACCTCCTCATTAGCCCCCTCGAGCGGTTGATCTATAGTTGTATTATTAGTTGTAGAGAGTTGTATATATTGTAAGGGTGCAGATTTTGCACCCATATCCGCAAGATCTGCACCCCTATCCGCAGGATCTGCACCCCTTGAGGTGCATATTTTGCACCCCGCAGGATCTGCACCCCCGCAAGATCTGCACCCCTTTAAAATGCTACCTGTTAGTAGCTTGATGGTAGGTAGAGATCTGCCATTTATTTTAGTATACGATCTAGTAATTAGAGTACCGTTTAGCTTTTTAAGTGCAGTCTGTATAGATCGCTCAGATAGGCCCGCTAAATTTGTTAACTCACCTACTGTAGCTGGCCCGCTCCAAGTCTCCCAGCTCACTTTTAGCAGTATGGCTAGCAGTACTAGCTTATTAGCTGCACTAAGATCAGTACGCTGCATAATAGCACGTCTAAGCATGCTTTCGGTTATTGTCATGTTATTCACCTCCTTACTCATAACTATATGAGCGAGATATTATTTACAAGAGGTTTTTGCTTTCTCTAAACTTTTTTTAGCTTTCTCTAAACTTTTTTTAGTTTTTTCTAAAAAGTCTATTGACGTATATAAAAAATTAGGTTATCTCTTTTACATGCTCATGTTGAGTATCACTAACCGCCAATCAAAAAGGATAATGAAAATGGCTGCTAACTTCTCTAATAAAACTTTAATTTGTGCTAACTTCTCTGATCTCGATCTTACAAATGCTGATTTTTCAAATGCTTATTTAAGATACGCTAACTTTACTGGTGCTAATCTAAGCGGTGCAGATCTTACAAATGCTGATTTTTCAAATACTGATCTAAGGTATGCTAACTTTACTGGTGCTAATCTAAGCGGTGCTAATCTAAGCGGTGCTAATCTTTCAGATGCTAATTTAAGCGGTGCTAACTTAAGCGATGCTGATTTAGAAAATGCTGATTTTGAAAATGCTAATCTAAGCGGTGCTAATCTAAGCGGTGCAGATTGCACTTATACTTACTTTGTAAAAGCTGATCTCACTGATGTTGATTTAACTAATGTTGATCTTGCTGATGCTTGCATGATTGCTAGATAGGATCGAGCTATGATTATAGATCAGATGCAAGAGCTGCTTAACAGAGATGATGAAAGCTCAGACTTTTATATTAATGAGGTATGGGTTTATGGAGATAATCACTATGAGTTTATCTGTAGATGCTGGCGTACTCACCTGCTCTTTAATGTGCATGCCCAGTACTCAGATAATGTTTTAATTATCGTATCAATTTATGAGATGTAAAAATGACAGAACACAAAAGAAACACTCTTAAAGAGTTAATCAAGATCAAGACACTCGCCACCTTGGCGGGCATCGCTCCTAACTACTTATCTAACATTATCAATAATAAGCAAAATTGCTCAGATCGTTTAGCCCAGCAGTTAGCTCATCATGCTAATACGCTTGTAGGCTCTCAGTTTTTTACTGCTCAAGACTTCTTAAACTAAGCATAAACTAAAGGATAATGAATATGGCTAAGCAATTAAAACCCACAATTAAAAGCTACTCACTCGCACAAGTTGTTAATCATGCTGAGAATACATCATTAAGTAAAATCAAGTTGAGCTGGTCAAACATGGAAAATATGCAATACACAAACAAATACTTCTGCTCTGATACTCAAACCACTTACACTTATGCAGCCGAAGCATCTCTTACAGATGGCAGCAAGACGCTTGCAAGTGTCGAGAGATGGAGCAGCTACGGAGGCAAAATGTTTAAATCTTGCTCTATGTATCGTGTATGGATCTGGCTAAATGACCAGCCCTATCTATTTGGTCAGTTTACAGACACCACACTAAAAGAATGTAAAGATACAGTTACCAAATATCTACAAAACAACCATTAAACTAAGCATAAACTAAAGGATAATGAATATGCACCCTGATAACCAATTAAGCAGAGATCTAATTATAACTGGCCTTGTAATGTCTAGCTTACTACTCGCCTCCATCATATACGCTTTTCAAGGTAGTACTTACTCTCAGGCTGATGAGTGCGCTAACAGAGTGAGATCAGCTATCTCACCTTACCAAGTGCAGCAGCTTATCAGCAGTAAAGACTTGCCCCCTTCTTACTCTGAGGTTAAGGATTGGTGCTCTACAGAGCTAGAGGGCTATGAGCTAAAAATCGAGACTGCTAAAACCTACAGAGAATTTCCTCGAACTACTGACATGATGTACTAAACTAAAGGATAATGAACATGAATATAAATACTAATCGCTCCCCTTCTACCATTTGGATACCTCATTCAAGATCTGAGGCTATTGAGATCGCTAACCTTCTCACTAATAATAATCGCAATCAGGCTTATGAGCTTGTACTTTGCCATGCTGCCTTTGGTCATAATTTCAACTTTGATATGGGCCTTGTGTACATTAACTGCATCTGTATTAAAGGCAAGCCCACCATGAGAGCAGATGCTCTAGCTGGTGTATGTCATAACTCAGGCCTTGTCGATTTTATGCATGTTACAGAATATACAGATAAAGTATGTACTATCGAGTGTAAAAGAGTAGGCTCTGATAAAATACATAAGTATTCTTTTACTATGCAGATGGCTGAGCAGATGAATCTAGCAAAGGGCTCATCATGGTTAAGGATGCCTAAGCAGATGTTAAAAGCTCGAGCTACAGCCCTCGCTTGTAGAGCAGTATGGCCCGATGCAGTATCAGGCATCTATACCAGTGATGAGATAGCTGATAGCATGGAGTTAAGCGATGCTGAGAGATTTGCTATTACTGCACAAAGTTTAGGCGAGGATGATCTAAAGCATAGCTCTAGAGCACCTCAACCGATGCCCGCCCCTGAGCCCAGCGAGCCGCCCGCCCCTAAGCAAGTGCCTAAAGCTCAAGAGACTGCAAAAAAAAACTCTAAGCGATCCCTGTATGATTTCAGCTCAGAGGCTCAATTTTGGAGTGTAGTAGATGAGCATAACATAGATAGAGCAGAGGTAAGAGGTGCTCTAGATCGCTATATGCATGATGTCAGTACAATGAATAGTGATGAGCTAGAGTCTACTTTTTACGAGTGTATTAAAAGCCGCATCTCAAGATGCTCTCAAGAGACTTTAGACTTTTGGTGGGATAGAGATCCTAAAAAAGTAGAGTTACTACATATTGCTTTTTATACTGAGTACCCAGCTCTCAGATTATTAGAGCCTGCTCATTATGGCCCTCGATTAGCCGCCCCCGCTTTCCATGAGACTTTATCTCATGTATGCAGTCTAACAGATGATGATAAGCGATCTGAGGGCTTGAAAGTTTTAGAGCAAATGCACCCTGAGGATTGGAGTGCTTACGATTATATAACAAGCCTCTAAAAGTTATGGGGGGTTTTGTTATCGCTTAAGGTTGCTGATTCTGCCCAAGAATAGCCTCTAATCTTGTTACTGCATTTATTAAGTTTCCCAGCTTATCATCTATAGATTCGAGCTTATTATCGATCTTGCCCGCTCGAGTCTCAAGGCTTTTCACTTGCTGCTTGAGCTTGCCCATCTCCTCAGCTTGGGCCGCCTTATCAGCTATTAGTTTATAGAATAGCCCTAGCACTGCTAATACAGTACCTACATCTATTACGCTCATATCCATGCTTATTTACTCACTATGTAAAGGGTAAGAGATGAGGCAGCTATAACGCCTAGGCTACTCATCACATATACTAACAGAGTATTAGTTTTTTGTGCTTTACTCAACTCTAACTCAATCGCATTTAAGCGAGCCTCATAGCTTTTGATAATAAGCTGATCGTCAACCTCTCTATTTAAGAATAGCTCCCGCTCTCTGTCTAAGCCCGCCTCACACTCCTTTAGAGCTTCATCTACAGCAAATAAGCAGAGATCGCTTGAGCCCTCTACTGCACTCTTAAGCCTGATGAAGTTATAGGGGGTGATGACTTGGTATGTGCTATCACTAACCCACCCCTTTTTAATCTTAAACGTTTCTACTAGCTCTAATCCCTTGCCCATGTAGATAGCCGATGCTGGTATATTGTTAGGCAGCAGAGGAGTAGATAGAGTTAGCAATAATGATAAAAAATAGTGCATGCTAATCCTCGCAAGTGATCGCTTTAAAATCTTTTAGAGCCTTTTTCACTCGCTCATCACATAATTGTTTACAGTCTGTTAGCACTGCTTGAGCTTTGCACTCAGCTTTAGTTTTAGTAAGCTCAGCATTTAGCTCAGAGTTGATCTGCTTTTGCTTATCATACTCAGTAATGTACTGAGCGCATACTTTATCTACTGGCTGATGGGCGAGTAAATAACCTACTGTTACACTCGCTATAATAGTGAGAATGACTAGGCCATAAGTAAAATTGTCTTTTAAAATAAAATCGTTCAATTTGGGATCTCGTAAATTCTAACGTGTGGGAGAGCTGAATAAGTAGGATCATAGCCGGGCGAGCCTGCTACGCTGTCTATTCTAGGATAAAGGGTAATACTTGTCGAAATCTCGCTCGACAAGATCAGAAGGCTGCAAGTACCTCTTGAAATTTCAGAGTCAGACAAATTACTCATTCTGCCCCTGTTACCTAAATTTGAGCTGCCATCATACCAGTATATAACTGCTTCATAGTTGCTATTAGTAGTAGAAAACTGACATAAACAGTTAGCTTCAATGCGCCAGCTGCTATTATTATGTAACTCAAGATAACCACTAGCATTAATAACCGCTGATGTATTTTTAACTGTATCGTTCAGTGTAAAAACAGTGCCCGCAGATAGTGAGCTAACAGTATTGAATACTAATAGATCTACTCTAACCGCAGATCTAGGCTTAGCTAGATAGCTCATATTATCACCCCCGCTAGCTGATTTAGATTATTTGAGTTATGGCTGCCTGAAATTCTAAAAATAATTTTAGTATCAAGAGTGCAATCTTTAGAGCTTCGATTTACCCCCCATGCATTATCATCGCCTTTACCATAGGTGTTATAGAGGTGGGTGGCTGTATAATATGAGCCATTTGCACCAAATCCATAGGCCCAAATTGTATTAACTGTAGCTGATTCAGTAGCAATATCAGCAGTAGTTACGCTAGCATAATGATTACATGTAACCCGATTACTTACAATCGAGCAGGCCTCATTTGCTGAGTCAAAACCAAATTCATAATAAGAGGCAGCTGGTAAAGCGGTAGCACCACTTGATAGATACGCGCTGAAAACTACCCCGCCCCCCTCGCTTGGATCATAGCTCATGCAGCCTCCTTAATTATCAATCTCTATAATGAATAGATGAAAAAAACTTGATATATTAGCAGTAGTGCCAGCTCCTAGCTGAGCTACTTTTACGCTAATATCAAACGAGGGGTTAACAAGGGTTAATTGACCTAGTGTAGATCCGTTATAATATACGCCGCCCGATGGCAAAAATCTTGCTTCAAACGCTCCATCACTTCTAGTAAGCTGAGTAGAGGCAGTCTCATTATACCACTGAGCGCTGAAATCACTAGTAGCAGATGGGCGATTACAATCTACATGAACACTGATATAGTAGGTTTTTGTGCTATCTAATGAGATAGTGCCTGAGCTATGAGTTACGCCATCTGAGCCACTGCTTTTTTTTGTAGGAAATAAGATCCTATCGCCATTAGCCGCAGCAGTCTGAGTACCATCGGCTGATAGTTGAATTAAGATCGTGCTTTTAGGTGCTCTACATCTATAGCTCATAAGTGACCTCTTTTAGATAATATGCCAGTTTGTACCGTCGCTCACTATTGTGAGAGATTGATATTGTACATTTAATTGATATGTACCACTCCCATCTATAGTCTCAGTAGAATTAGGATCTACTGTAAGCGAGTATGTATTAGACAAGTTCTTGATGGTGTATTTATACCCGCTGCTCGCAGTCGCTGCACTTGGCAAATTAACATTTATAGATACAGAGGGATTTAGTAAATAGATCTCTTCTATGCCTGATGTAGTACTTATAGTGTAATCAGAACTAGGGGCAGCAGAGGTTACAGTAGGTACAGAGCCCCCGCCCCCACTAGCCGCAGCATTAACCCAGTTAGTACCGTTATAGCTAAGTACCTGCCCGCTTGTAGGTGTAGTTACTGTTACATCAGATAGATCGCCTAAGCTCTCTGAGTTAATGTTAGTTAAATAGCCCGCATCATTAGTTAAAACACTTACGTTATCACCACTCGCTACATAGTTAGCGTTATTAACAAAAGTACTTACGTTTATCGAGCTAAGTTGAGTACTTACGCTTTGATTAGAAGCATTTCCTAGAAAAAAGTAACCGTCATTTAGATTAGGAGTAGCCGCCGATCGGCCCGCCCCGCCTACAGTGATTACCCCCGCAGAAGCATCAGATCTTACTACTCGCCCGATATTTTGAAGCTGGCTAGCCTCGCCTGTAGGCTTAGTATTAGTTAAAGCCCCCGCAGTAGTGCTTACATATAGAGTATCGCCCACGCTAAATGATGATGTATTGACGTTATACAGATTACCAAAACTGACTACTTGCACCTCTGCTTGATCGTTAGCCCCCGCATAAGCTAGGCCAAAGGCGGGCATTTTACTAGCATCATCAGCATCAGCTAATCCTACTGTAGGAGTCTCACCATCTCCCGCTAGCCCTTTGATATAAAGCACCTGCCCTGCTGTAATCGCTGAGCCTTGATCATTTTTAGCCTTAAATCTAATTGCACCGTTTAGATCTGAGTAGGTAGTGATATATCTAAAGTCTTCTGATCCTAGGGTATGAGTAATATCTGCATCAGGTATAACATCAGCACCGATAGCTATTGAGCCAGTGCCATCAGGGTTAATGGTTACATCTCCATTTGCTGAGCTTGTAATACTGTTACCATTTACATCTAGATCACCGCCTAGTGATGGCGTAGTGTCGTCTACTACTGCTAAAGTAGCATCTACCCAAGCTGATCCGTTATATCGTAAATAGTCACCATTAGCAGCGGCTGTAATTGTAACATCTGTAAGATCGTTTAAGGCAGTAGCCCCGCCACTAGCCGCAGCATTAACCCAATTAGTGCCATTATAGCTTAGCACTTGCCCGCTAGATGGGGTAGTTACTGTTACATCAGATAGATCGCTTAAATTCTCACCTGTTATATCTGTAAGATAGCCCGCATCATTAGTTAAAACGCTTACATTATCACCACTAGCTACATAATTAGCATCGTTAGTAAAAGTACTAACATTAGTAGGCGTACCGCTTAGCTCTGAGTACGCTAGCTGTACATCTACCCAAGATGAGCCATTATATTTTAATACCTCGCCATTTGCGGGGCTTGTAATAGTTGTATCAGATAGGCCCGCTAATGAGCCCGATGATGCTGCACTATTAACCCAGTTAGCCCCATTATAGCTAAGTACTTGCCCGCTAGATGGGGTAGTTACTGTTACATCAGATAGATCGCCTAAGTTCTCTGAGTTAATGTTAGCTAGATAACCCGCATCATTAGTAAGAGTGCTAACATTATCGCCACTAGCTACATAATTAGCATCATTAGTAAAAGTGCTAACATTAGTAGGAGTGCCGCTTAGCTCTGAGTACGCTAGCTGAGTATTAACCCAGCTAGTGCCATTGTGCTTTAGTACTTGACCATTTGCGGGGGTGCTAATGTTAGTATCTGTTAGACTAGCTAAGGTAGTATAAGCCTCGCTATTATCTATCTTATCTATTTTACTATTAGTGATAGTGCCGCCCATATCCTCATTTATTAGAAGATGATCGCCTACTTGCCAATCTTTACCGTAAATAGTGCCAGCAGTATCAATAATGTAAAAATCACCCTTTTCAGCATTTAATAGCGATGGTGTACCTGCTGTAGCATTAAAGGCCCCTTTGTACTCTAAGCCCCCTGTAAAATCGAGGGTAGTAAATGTAAGAGTACCTGAGCCATTTGTAGAGATCACTTGATTAGCCAGGCCATCTACAGAAGGTAATGAGTACTCAGTGCCTACAGTTACACCACCTACAGTAATAGAGTTGGTAGTAATAGAGCCTCTGCTAGTAACATCATCTAGATTATCAGTGCCCGCCCCGCCTGAGCCCACTTTAAAAGTATCAAATTTAATAGCCATTTGAGCACCCCTTATTTATTAAAGCCAGCGTAAATTACGAACTTATCAGCAGCCCCGCCCTTTTTATATGCAATAGATGTAACAGTATCGCCATCTACTACCGCTTGTACATCTGCCTGATAAGTGCCGAGCACTGGTATAACACCATCTGTATTAGAAGTGCCATCGCCCGCCCCCGCTGCTGCTCTGAGCTTTAAAAAACTTTCAGTAGCTGTAGCTGATGTTACTACGCCTACAAAAGCAAATTTGAGCCCGCTTGCAAGCTGAGCCCCATCTATAGTGTTATAAAAATCATCTGAGCTTAAGTTATGCCAATCTGTATCAGCTACCGCAGAAGCTGAGTAGGCGGCGATCTGAGATCCCGCAAAGGTTGGGTTAGTTACTTGGTTTCTCATTTTTTAACTCCTCAGTTTTAGTAGCCTTTATAGTATCAGTTAATCCCGATGCCTGACGTTTCACCATCACGTTAGCGCCCGCATAAATAAAGAATAGTGTATCAATTAGCCCTAGTACCTCTGCATGAGCCTTATCGAGTAGAGCTAGCGTAAAGCAGCAAGCTAGAGCTGCGTAAAAGGCGAGGGCTTTTCTACCTCCCGCTTTTTCTGTCATATTCTGCTCACTCATCAAAGTCACTCGCTAGCAATCTATAAACATGAGCGATCTCATCTACAGTTCTTTGTCTCTTTATCACGCCCTCGCCCCTCGAGCCATCGCCTAGAGTGCCTACTGCATTACCCTCTATTGTGCTAATATAGCCTAGATTTAGAGCATCGGCATCTACGCATAAAGTAATATGGTCGCCTTGAGTGCTATGCTTGCCCGCCCATACTATAACAATATCGCCCCTCTGTATTTTGTTAACTGGTACATACCTAGAAGTTTGCCCCCAGTTTTTATACATTCTGTAGCAGCTAGGAAAGATCTTTTTTCTAATGTTAGCATTTGCTTTAGTATAGCAAAAACTAGCAAAAGCACCACACCACGCAAATTGACCATTTTTGATATAGGGTTTCTCCCAGCTCCACCCTAAGCCCGCTGCACTTTTAATATAAGCATCTACTCTAGGCGAGGGATCTTTTACTACTCGCTCCCATTCTTCTTTAGCTCTACTGATGGCCTCAAGGGCATGCTCAGTGCTATGAGGAGTAACAAAATCCTTAATCTCTATCTGAGTAATATCTAGATCTAGCTCAGCTTGACCTAAAGCGCGCTTAACACGCCTTAAATCTTGCTCTAGGTCTTCTATCTTAGTTTCTAGCTCAGCTTTTGTAGGCATCAGTTATACTCCATAGCTTCTATAGTTGAGTTAATTATATCAGAACTGTTAGCTAAATATGCATCATTTTGATTAATAGCGCTAGCACTAGCATAAGTAGTAGGCTCAATAGTGCCTAAATCTGCTGTAAGAGTGATGCCATGAGAGCTAGTAAATGTAATATTATTACCACTGATAGAGTCTATCTCTAGCCCAGTTATCGCATTATCTTGATCGCCTGTAGGTAGATAATCAACTATATCACCTACATTAAAATGTGATATATCGCTTGTAGAGAAGTCGCTTGTAGAGACTGTTATAGTAGTGCTATTTACTACTACTGTTACAGTAGCTGCAATATTCCACCCTACAGCATTTAAGCCTAAATGTATCAGCTGTAAATCGCAGCCCTCGCCCTGCAAGCTCTGGTCTATAGATTTAATCATAGCAATACTATCAGTTACACCATAAGTATCAGAATAGCCCTTAAAGTGTGGTGAACTCGCTTTGATATATGAGCCTAGATCTACGTAGATACTTGAGCCAGTGCTAATAGAGCCTCGCCAAAGCATAAGAGGATTAGCTAGCAAGTTAAACAAGCGGTTAGCAGTTGGTAAGAACTGGCTATAAACATCACCCGCCCCTCTACCAAATTGAGATGAACTAACCCCCGCTAGCTCTAAGCTAATCTTTGATCGCTCGCCCCCATACCTATTGATCGCCTCTTGATCGTTAAAAAGTATATTGCTTTTGTACTCATCATCTGCTGCATCATAATCATAGCTAAACTCAATCTGAGTAACTATATCCTCATAAATATCCCAAGTGGGAGCGGGATCAGTTAGGAAATCTACTGCTTGTACTGTTAGCGATGCTGAGCCCGTTCTTTCAGCTCCAATAGGCACTAGAGCTATTTTAGATCTGCCTGTAGTCTCATCTCTCTTCATAATCAATACAGCACCTACAAGCCTGAGTACTGATTCAAAAGTAGATCTTAGATCTGAGCCATCGCCCGCAAACTGCTCAGAAAGTAGAAAAGGGGTAATAGAGCCGATAGCTAAAAAGCTCTCTTCATCTATATTATCAGATGAGATATTGAGCCCTACACTCATAGTATCATAAGTGCCATTTATGCCATCGCCGCCCCCGCTCTCTAAAAGCCTTAATAAAGCTACTCCCGCATTTTCACCAATAAACCGCCCGCCTCTAGTAATCACTGCCCGCTCACCATCTGACCAGTCACCAAAGCTAAAATTATACGTTAATAGCTGGTCTTCTCTGAGGTGCAAAAGGTAGCCTACTGCTGAGCCCGCAAAAGTCGCAGCAGTCTGATGAGTAACCTCAAAAACCTGCTTTTTAGTAGTGCCCGCAGCCCGATCATAATATTTAACAGTGATAGAATAATACTCGCCCGCAGTCGCAGTAGTAGGAAGACCTAAAGTACTTTCTACTAAAATAGCCTTCTCATATAGTTGATAATACGCTTTAGCTACATCCCTGAGCTGATAGCTGCCAGTACTAAGGTTAGTGTGAGTACTGATAAACTTAACTAAATGAGGGCCTGATCTAAAATCATCTGCATAGCCATCACCCTCAGATCCTATATCGAGCGGGTAAGAGCACCGCCTAACAGTTTCTAATTGCAAAGATGAACCATAGGCATCAAAGTGCCTAGGCAGTCGCTCATCTGTACGCTCGCTCATAGTTTGGCTAAATCCATACTCGCTAGACCAAAGCCAAACCCCAGCGGGTAAGATAGATTCGCTATTTTTAGAAACTATGATCCTGTTTTCTTCATCTAAACGCCATTTTGTAACCGCCCCATTTAGCCCGCTAATCGAGCTAGGCCCATCAGTATCTAAAGCATCATTAATCACATTAGGCCATTTTAGTACCTCCTCAGATCCTAACTCATGTCTTTTTATCTCAGTTTTAGGCAATTCTATATAAAGAAGAGCATTTTGTATCTGAGAACTATTGGCACTATCAGCAGGCGATGTATCAGCATACACTTGATAAAAAGTGCCATTTGAGGCAGTGCTTAGATAGGTAATAGAGGTGGGGTAACTATAAACGGGAGTACTATTATTAGGTACAAGTATTTTAGGATAACGAGGATGAGGGGCTGCATAAGCATCTAGCTCAGTGCCAGCGGGTAAAGTAGGATCGAAGTCTCGCCAATCTCCATACAGATTAGAGGTGCTACTTGCCCGCTCAGGCACTCTTATTTGATATGTAGCGGCACTAACAAAAACACCATCTTGTATAGCTACAGATGCGCCGCCTTGAGCCTCTCTTAAATTTAACTGAGTAGCGTACTCTATGGCAGATCCATACTCGCCATCAAAATAATGGTAATTTTGTAGTAAGAAAGTCTGATTAATTTTATCACTAAGAGATGTATCTATTAAAGCAGTGAGCGGCACTATTGATAAGCTAACAGTATCGCCATCCTCTATAGTAGGTGAGCTCTCTATAAAACCGTTTATGATCTCTACATAGTCTGATACTGTACCATCTGCAAACTGATGAGCCCCATACAGCCTAGCCCGCCTACCTCTAAAGGTGGTTATGTGCTCTGTAACCTCGGGCACGATCGAGCCCTCGAGGGCTATAGAGTGATATTGGATAGGCGTATTACCCGCCCCTCGCCCGCTTGGCACTGTAATAAGAGATGCTGATAATGCTGAGCTAGCTCTAACAGTCTCGCCCCCGATATGTAAAAGGCGAGGATAGCTTAAAGAGGTCATGCTACTATTTACTCTAATAAAGGTGCTATCTCGCTCTACTGTAGCAGTGATCTGAGCTTTAAGCCCGCTTGATCTCGCCCCGCATCGCCCAAATATAACCCCCGCATCACCCTCGCCCGCCTTTTTATCTATTGCTAGCGATACTGTTACAGGTGAATACTCGCCGATCCCCCCGCTAGGATCTATAGATGCTGAGAAGTTGCCTACTGACAAAATAGATTCTATATCTACATAGCTGATAGAGGTAGCTATATCGGCATCTAGATTAGTAGAGCCTACAGGTAATTTAGTATGGTATCTGTATTTAAGGCCGCCTATCTCTAAGCAAAATACCCGCCTGCCATTTTCGCTACTTATACTCATGGTGTAACCTCGGGCTCATAAACATCATAAATGTGTACTGATGATAACGCTACAGCAGTAGTTAAAAACTGTATATTCAATAGCTCTCCTCGTTTAGCGAGCGGCACATAGAGCGGTCTAGGAAAGTCGTAACCGCTGCTAACTGGGGCATCTATCAACTCGCAACCTGTAAAAGCTGAGCGAGGATCTAGATCTTGTCTATTAGTTTGTAAATGTAAGTCTATCTCGAACTCTACGCCATTATCTAAGATCGTGCCTGAGTAGCTATTGCTCGCAGTATCTCTTAAAATAATCTTAACATTAGGAGTAAGACTATCGCTATAAGCTGAGTAGTTAAACAGTACAGCTAGTCGAGTGCTTAACTGAGTAGACTGATATAGAAAGTTATACTCACGATCTAGCTTATAAATATCTGTTACCTCTGTAAAAATAGTGCCGCCGATATTAGAAGCAAAGCCATTTGAGCCATACAAGCTATGGCTTACTTGATAATGGGCCTCCCCTAATGTCTTAACATGAGCTAACTGAGCGAGAGCACTAGAGATCTGCCCTAAAGTTGTACCCATCACAATTTGCCCGTTATAGCAGCCTTGAGGCTCGGGCAGTTTACCAAATGATGTAGGTATTAGCATCTCTATACTCCTATGATACTCAAGCTAGATATATAAGCAGTGCTAGCGATCTGATTAGCTACACTGAGCAAGTTGCGCGCATTTATATCAGAGATCTGCACCCCTACTTTATATACTGATAAACCAAACTCATTACTAATAGTAAGCTCATCTCCTATGAGTTGTAAGTTATAGCTTACCCATCCGTTAGTACTAAAAACTAACTGATGATTAAAAATGTTTAGAGTAATAGTATCAGGGCTAACTAAGCCTACCACATGAGCAAATAGAGTTAAGTTAAGATCAATCTCATTAAGGCCAGCGGGTAAAGCTACTATACTGCCCAGGTTTGTTTGATCGCCAAACCCTAAGCCTATGGGCGGGTTAGCTGCATCTGAAATAGGCTGAGTGCTACTAGAGTTAGATACTCCAGACCAGCACACTAAAACCCGCCCTCGCTTTCTCAGTGTAGCGATATTGTTTAATGACTGTATGCCAAACCGAGAGGTAAGCGGTAAATCTGCACCCTGCCTATTTTGCCCCACTGGTATAAATTCATTTGTACCGATGTAGAGCTTGCCCGCTGATAATGGTGAGCTGAGGGCCGCCCAGTTAGCCTGTATGCCTAAGATCTCTACCTCATCACCTGTAGGCGCTTTAGCTTCTAGGGTAAGAATAGCAAAGCTCTCAGTCTCAGTATTAGTTATGCTAATAGTAGCAACGTTAAACCCGCTGCTATACCTGCCAGTATCAGTTATCGTTACAGTATCTGTATAGGTATTACTGCTAAAAGCAAATGATAGAGTTAATCTAACTTGAGCCCCCGCAGTAGCACAAAAAGCACTAATTCTTACCTTTAGCTCATCATGAGACTGCGAGAGCATGGGAATATACCATTTACTCATTTCAGTAAATGTAGTTGCATCTTGTATAAAACAGCTCTCATCATAAGTTTGAGATATAATATTATGAGTGCCACACGTTGCAAAAACATGATTTTGTAAATCTGCTAATCTAGCGATCTCAGTAGTTCTAATAGTCTGAGTAGCAGTTAGGCGAGAAGGATCTACTAGCGTAGCTGTATTAGTAAATGTATTACTCATAAATGCTCTATTTCCATGCTAACGGGCACTCTACGCCTTAAGCGAGTAGGATAGTTTAAATCATAATCAGTAGTAACTAAAGTACCTCTCACCCGCCCATAGCTCCCATTATCCTCAGAAGTGTATAATAAATCATAGGCGGGCTGAGTGCTATTTACATCAGCAGTAATTAAAGCTCGCCTGCTATCTCCCCATGCCTGATAGAAGTTTATACGCTCGCCCCCGCTCACAAGGGGTAAAAACTCATTAGTAAAATGTCTATAATCATCTTGACTATCTAACAGGGCATCTAGATCAAACTGTAATATACTAGTAATGTAAGTGCCGATGTAATTACTCACATAACCCCCGCCTATTTTTCTTCTACTATTGCTCAAGTTTTGAGTGCTCAAATGATGGTTTTGATATGGGCGCGTAGGTATCAATACGCCTGATGGCTTACGGGTAGAGGTTAGCCTACTAACTGAGCCATCTACTACAGGAGTCTCAGAGCCTGTAAAGCCTAGGAGATCTCTAATCGTAGTACTTGACCAAGTAATATCACCTAGAGAAGTATTATAACAACACTGAGTAAGGCCCGCAGAAGTTAATAACCAAGTGATACTACTGCTACCTCTAGCGATAATATCTAAATTTTGCAGTGAGGTTAAATTAAAATCATCAGCATCATTCTCAGCAGTATCTCTAATCCAAGAGGGCAGATCTTGTATATCTAAAGATGCAGATGGGTAATTAAAAGATCCCCCGCCTGAATAATCAAACTGATAATCAATATCTTCAAGGCTTACTATACCTCTTAGCCAGTCGCTGGGGGCTGTAGCTACATAATCAGAGCCCACTAATGTAGACGTAACAGGGGATGAGAAACCTAGGGCATCTACTGCACCAGTACTAGTTATTGTAAATTCTACATCTGAGGTAATCACTATCTTATCAGATGAGTTAATAGAGATAGTCCAAGTAGTACCGAAACTCGAGTCACTCGCTAACAGAGTACTAGCATTTAAAGCCCCATCTGTAGCCCGAGCATTTAGAAAAAATAGGGTATCTTCATAGATGCCCTCATTGTCTGTAAAAATGGGCATGTCTACATCATAGCCGCCCGATCTAGTAAATACAGTAACCCCGCTTAGGTTTCTAAGATCGAGGGCGGTTAATAAGCCAAAGTTAGGCGAGGGATCATTAAGCGGCATCTTTAAAACCTTCTGCGAGGAGCACCCCGCCTATTAGTATTTTGTAAATTAGTTATACGATCGGCTAGGGCTTGCTCTGCTGCCTTTTGAGTATCATAGATCACCGCCCCGCCAAAGTTGATATTAAACACCATAGGGGCGGCCTCTGCTTGCTCTCTCTGAGGGGCTTGATTGGTGGTAGGTGATCCTGTAGGCGTAGCTGAGCCGCTAGATGCAGATGAACCACCCCCGCCCCCGCCCATCGCTTTACCCGCTATGCCCGCCGCCGCTGCTGCCCCCGCAAATAGGCCCGCTGCTGCAAAGTGATTGCTAGCTAGAGCGGGATTTAAAAATAGAGCGGCTGTACCCTCAGCAGTCTCCATTAGTGCTTTAATTGCTGATTGCCTACCTAAAGCGATCAATATATTACCTGTAGCTTCCTTGAATGATTCACCAAATAATAAGGCATTATAAGCTGATTCAGCAAACCCCGCCCCGTATTGGCTAGTTAGCTCGCCCACTTTTGCAATCTGAGTATTTATAGATTCACTAGTAGCTCTAGCCCGCTCGACCCCTTCTCTTCTGTTTAGCTCTGTAATCTCAGCTTGAGTAGTAGCATTAAGCTCGCGCTCTTTAGCATACTTTAATTCAATTAGCTGTAGCTCTTTTTGTAGGCTATCTTCTCTTAGATTTAAATCAAACTGTAATGAATCATAAGCGAGCTGGCTAGCATGCTGCCTCATCATCTCCTCTTGAGCTAAAGCATCTTGCTCATTTTTTAATCTCTGAGCTGAGCCCTCCTGATCGATCCTAGTTAGCTCTAGCTGATAATTTTTCTGAGCAATTAGTACTTTCTCATGGTTACCCTCAGCAGCATATAGCTCATCTCTATAACGCTCAGTAGCAAGTTGTAAAGCACTAGCACCATTTAACCTCATCTCTTCTAGCTCTAACTGCCTAAGTTTAGCTAAATCTGCTTGCTTTTGTCTTTCTATTGCTAGCTCTTTTATTCTAGCTGTATCAACTCGCTTTGTATTGCTTTTAGTAGAGCTTTCTTTAGCTTCATCTAATCGCTTAATTTGAGCTACCTTTAGATCAGTGATCTGCTTTTCTTGATTGAACTCAGCTATACTAGCTTTTAGCTTTTGCTCAAGAGCTGCGAGGGCTGTAGCGTCTTCTTTGTTAGTATCAGCTTTTAATAATAGAGCCTCTTTACTCGCATTAATCTCGATCTGCTTTTTCTTTAGCAGTTTATCAGTGCTATTAATCTCAGCATCTCTTAGCTGTAGAGTATTTAGTAAAGTGATATTCTCTTTTACTCTGGCTAGAGTAGCCTCTGCTGAGGTTTCCTCAAATGCCTTATATTTTTTCTCTACAGAGCTGATCTGCTCGCTTACTTTTGCTTGCTGAGGTAGTAGCTCATTAATCTGCTTATTATATGCTTTAGTCGCCTCTGTTAAACTTTTCCTAGCATCGCTTAGGCTATCAGTAAATCCTACTGCTTGAGCTAAAGTAGCGAGCTTGCCCGCCTCCCCGTTATATGCTTTAGTCGCCTCTGTAAGCTCATCTTGAGCATCTAATATCTTGCCATAGCTCTTAGTAAGTTTCTCAAATCTTTTCTGTAGAAGTTCTTTAGCTACCTGAGCATTAATGCTTTCTATAGTAAACTCTCTAAGAGCAGCAATATTAGGCTTAACGCCCTTCTCAGCAAGGGCCTCAAGTTTACTCTGTAGATCGCCCGCTGCTGCACTCATAGCCTCAGTGCGATCCTCAGCCTCTTGAGCCGCCCCGCTAATATTCATAAAGGTTTCATACAGAGCATAACCCGCAGCAGCTACAGCCCCTATAGGACCTATGAGCCCTAGCCAAGCTGCTTTACCCGATGTACCTAGAGTAGTCATGCCAGTGCTTAGATCTTTTACTGAGCCTACTAAGTCTGTAACATTACCTGTAATAGAGCTAAGCCCCTCGCCTAGTTTCTCATTAGACGTAGCAAATTTATCAGCCATCTTTCCCGCAGTCTCGCCTATCCCATCTAGGCCTTTTTTAGCTTGCTCAGCTCCCGATAGAACTACTTCAACCTCTACTTGATTAGCCATTTTGCCTAGCCTCCTCTATTGCGTTTTTTTGTGCTCTGTACTGAGCCTCCTCAGTATTATAATGTAAAACTTCTAGCGCTTCAATAATAGCGCAGGTGGGCTTAGGATAGCTCTGAGATATAGACAATAAGCCCGCTCGATGGCGATGGTAGGCTTGAGTTATGGGAGCGGCCCGATTAGCAAGAGCTACAGGGCATGATCTAATCTGTAAATCACTATAGCCCTCCCCGCTATCGGGGGCTACTCGATAGCCCATAATATATAGGCCCTCATCATCACTCTGAGCTTGAGGTAGACCTCGCCTAAAAGGCCCGCCACAATTACCCCTTAAAGCTCTGAGCTTAGGATTAGCTTTACACTGCGAGCAATTCCACGCCCTGCCCCTGCTATGGCTAAGCCAAACCGCAGAGGCAAGAGCTATTTTCCCTCAGTGCCCAGTAGGCTTATTCTCTGTATGTGTACTACTAGCTCAGAGATGGTAATAGCTCTATTATCATCAGGCCTAATATTTTGCACATTATCTAGCGTAGCTGGCTCATTATTAATGTGAGTAAGGCTAGCTCTCACCATCTCTAAATAGACTCGATTAAGATATGATTGATAATCAGCCATCGCCTCCCGCTCATCATCGCTTAGCTCATGATGCCATCTCGCTCGCTCAGCTCTATCAGAGGGGGCCTCTATCCAAAGTAGGCGGCCTAGTTCTGAGCGAGTATAAGCCCCTGCCCTCTGCTCTGCATCCTCTCTATCAGCAGGTGATAGAGCTTTTAGAGTAAAGCGAGTAGCTGTATCAGATACACTCTCAAGATCACTTAGATTAGCTGATGATAGGTATTTAGCTTTTTGCTCTTCTGATGCCTTAACATCGGGATCACAAGTGACTACTACTGTAATATTTTGATCTATGCTTGTTAGAAAGTTTAAGGCCATTTTATATTATACCCCTAGCCCTAGTCTGAATGGCGAGCAGCCTGCATTTGTCTCATATACAGCCGATAGATCGCCTGAGTAATCGCCTGCATATCTTGATTGCTGATAGGTGAGCTGCTGCCTTACTATATCGTTACCTGATACATCATAAGTACTAGGATCTACTGTTAGCATGCCAGCGGGTAGCATAATCGCGCATCCCTTGCCATCGCCTTGCGGCCCAGTGCCTACTACTATTTGCCTAACTGCTCTATTAAAGAAGTCGTTAGCGATAGTAGTATTTACAGTGCTTAGAGTTAACGATAGCTCTACAGCTACATCAGTAATCTCCATATCACTCATGGCTAATACTGAATTACTATGGCCTAATGGGGTTAATGTATTAGTTACAGTTAATGTAAAATCTTCGCAATCTAAAGCAATACGCCCTTGAGTCTCGCCCGCTGTACCATTTGTAAGGCTTGCTGGTGAGCCATCGCTAATTACAGTATAAGCACCTCTAAAGAAGGGGGCTGCACCGCCATTATAGCTAGGCTCTACAGGGCCTTGAGCTGCTCCATGATCGTCAGTAATAAATGCACTATTAAAAGTAAATTCGCCCATTAATCGCCCATTATCGAGGGTAATAGATAGACTTTCTAAAATACAGCCATAGGCATAAGATCTAAAGTTAACGCCATCAATTCTAAACGCTACTGAGTCTGTATAAGTGCCTGATGTATTGCGAGATGGTGTATACCAAGTTTGCAAGCCTCTTACTGCTGTATAGGTATTGCTTGAAAAGGCGGGACTAATTGTAACATCACCTGTAACATTATGATTAGTTACTGCTGAGTATTCAGATCGCCCATTTAGCAAGGTGCTAATTAGTGTACCAATATCGCCCTCGCTATATGCTGCTGAGGGTGTAAAACGGTTCTCATCAGTGATAGCAGTAGGTGTATCAGCTTTAGCATTTGTAGAAGGCACTTGAGTTAAAAAGCCCGCTCCTAAGAGATAGCCTAGATAGTTTGTAGAATAATCAGCAGAGGTATTGCCTATCGTAGTAAGGTCTACTCTGCATACAATTTGGCCAGTTCTACGCCTAACTCGATTAGAGCCGCTCCAAACTGTATCTGGCTCAGAGGGTACAAAGTAAGGCCCATCTCTGGCATCATTACGCTCAGATACTACAGGCTCGCCACTGATAACAATAGGATCACGCTCGCAAGGGATAGAGATCCAAGCAAGCCCGCTGTAGGATGGGATGCCATCTGTACCAAGTGAGCCGAAAGTGCCATTCTCAGATGCAATACTGAGAGATCTATGAGTTACTGCCATTTTTAAGCCTCCTCGAGATAAAGTAAATCAAACTGTAGAGTTAATATATATGCAACGGGATCGCCTTGAGCATCTAATATAGGCTCTACTAATGGGGGTAAAGGGATGAGCGATACTATGCCAGTATTTACAGTATCATACTCAGGCCCTTTTAGCGTATTAATTAAAAGTGCGGTATCTTCATTAATGATACGATATAAAAAGCCCCGATCTTGAGGTATATCATATCTTACATTACAGTTAACTGTTACTCTTTTGCGACCACTTAGACCTGCTTGCCCATCATCGCTAGCAAAAGTGCTTAGATCTAGCTCAAAATATCTATTGCTATTAGGTCTATTATCTAGCTCTTGAGTATAGCCATCGCCTGTATTGATCGCTACAAAACCATGATGAACATCTGTTTTAGGTGTAATACCTTCTATCATGTTCTCTAAGTAGCTTAATGCTGCTTTAATACCTTGGCTCATGTTAGACCTAACTTTCTCAGAACTTCATACTCTACAGCTTTAACTAAAGTATCTACATCCTTTTTAGTCAAGCCTAAGTACTCTCTATCTGCATTAACATGGTAGCCATAATTTGCCACATTTTTAGTTAGCCCGATAGTAAAGCTAGTAGCTGTAGCCTCTTTAACTATTAGGTTATTCATAAGCTGCCCGCTTAACACTAGATCAACCTCAGCACTCTTAGCTTTTTTACCTCTTTTGCGGCTATCATGCTTATACTGCTTATAGCCCCCTTGATAAAAAACACTCTTTTTAGTTCGAGATAACCGCCCGCCCTTGGGAGCTAATCTAGCACCCTTTTTAGCTACATAAATGGGCTTAATAGAATACTTCTTAAACTTAGCCCCGTTAGCATCTATGCCTCTTGATGTTCTCAGTTTAATAGCCGCTAGAGTATTCTGAGCTAATCTTAAGCTATCTTTAGCAGTCCACAAAGTGCGAGGTATTTTGATATTGACTTTAGCTGGCATAATTAGTGCCTCATGCCTCGAGCGGGATTAAAAAAGCTATCGTTAGCGGTTTTAGAATAAGCTCGCCAAGATGCTCTAAAGTCATGCTCTGAGCCGCCTGATCTCTGTAAATCAGTCTCGCCCGCATCTATTACCCCATCTCCATCTAGATCAAGGGCTATACTCTGTAGAGCTTTAGCCATCAGCTCAGCGCATCGCTCCCGCATAGCAGAAGCTATATCTAACTGCTGATTAAGCTCATAAATAAGAGCAGCCGCACAATAAGAGTGAGAAAGTAAAAAACTCTCAGGATTAAATACCTCATCTTCTGTTATCTCATCAGATTGCAAGTGAGCCCTTACCTCTAGTATTAGCTCATTTAAGCTAGCCTTTATCTGAGGTTGATAATCACTCTGGCGGCGAGGGATCATATCAGCTAATTGAGCGAAAGTACTTACAAGCTGATTATGATCTAGCCCAGTATCAAAGGGGCGGGGGGTGATCTTAAGTAGTCCTTTTTCTTGCTCTGCTTGGCTCATGTTTAATTGAGTATAATCTACTCGCCATGTATAAAAACCACTTGTAGCCATAACTGAGCTATCTATATCTACATAGCTAGTAGGTAGATGAAGGGTAGCATTATCGCTTAGATCAATCTCTCGGGGTAGGGGCTCAGCTAATATAGCAGTAGTGCCGCCTAGCCTTACTACTCTTACAGCATAATAAGTATCATGCTCAGTCACAATAAAGCCCGCCTGCTGCTCTCGATAATAAGAGGCGGGAGCTGAGCTTAGAGTTAGAGTACGCCTATCACTAGCAATAGCAGTAACAGTCAGATCAGATGCAAAGCGAGTAAGACTCTCGCTTACTGCTGTAGCTGTATCTATGCTCAGTGTAGCAGTGCCTGAGATGGGGAGCTGAGGAGACCATATAAAGCGATAGTTTTTATTTGTTATAGCTTTTCTCATTTTGTCTCCTATTGGTTAGCTTTGTTAATATCGCTAGAACTAGCTAGATTAAGATTAGCAGCTTTTATAAAGCCTTGAGTTACAGGAGACCAGCTATGCCTACAGTTGTAACCGCCCCCGCTTGTAATTACACTAAGCCCCTGCCCGTTATCTAGCCGCCTCATCTGCTGAGAGGTAACTACTTTATTAACTAGAGCATCACAAAAAGGCCTAGTAATACCATCGTTAGGCCCAGTATATAAGAAGTTATCTATATCTGCGGCCTCTGCTGCGAGGGCTGTAATAGATCGCCCATATTGACTTAGTTTGGTTTTAATCTCTGTTAACTGCCTACCCTCAGCTTTTTTCATGCTTTTTTGCATATTGCTCATAACAGTATTTAAGGGCACGTTAACTAGTAGATCAGTTAAGCTAGTTCTCATGCTCTGTTTTACAGAGCTTAAGATTAAGCCTTCAAATATATCAATAATGTTTTGAGCTCCCAAAGTATCTACTTGAGCACCTACTATTGATAAATCTAAATTAGATGCTTGTAGCGTCTTATCTACTGCATCTCTAATAGTTTGCTGATGAGTTATAAATGTATCTACAGTCTCATCTAAACCGCTCGCTAATAATAACTCTAAAAGTTGATCGTCATTAGCATTTAATACAGCTTGAGGGCCTAAGCTCTCTACTGCTTTTTTTATTGTGCTGATAAGCTCAGTTTGAGCTTTTTTAAAAGCCCGCTCTACAGCTCGCTCAGCTTGTACCTCAGCTCTAAGTTGATCTCGCCTCGCCCTAATCAGTGTAGCCATCTCCCCGCTAGCGTCTTTAGCCTGCTGAGTGAGATCTTTAATAGCGATCTCATCAGCATCACCGCCCTCATTTAATAGAGTAAGAGTAGCACACTGAGAACAAAGCATGATCTTAGCAGCCTGTCAAAACATGGCCTAAAGTACCATCTACAGCATGGAAAGAGTTAACCTCCTCACCCCATACATAGCGGCGAGTCTTGTCTAAAGAGTCATATTGACCAGCTACGAGATCAGAGTACTGTAAATTCAATGCAGCCACTGGCATGCCCTTTACAGTACCTGATTTTTGTACTACTGCATCAGCACCTCTTAAGATACCCATAAAGACTTTAGTACCGCTCCAAATTGCACTTTCAGAACTAGTTTGGCCTGCAATGGCTGTATCCTGCAGAGCTTGCCCCACATAAATATTAGGGATGCCTAAAACATCTCTTAATACTTGTAGCACCGCCTCATCATTTAGGATCTGATTACCACTAGCTACACCATTAGCTAGAGTGCCCACAAAACCTCTAACCTCAGCATTTTTAGCAAGTGCTCTAAAGCAAGCTCTACCTAAAATAAGAGTATCAGGGTTGATACCATGAGCAGCCGCAAAAACGGTATCTTTTAGATCAAATAGCTCGCTTAAAGGCTCAGCAGTAGAAGCACTAAAAGCAGCAGAGGCAGCAGATGTATTAAAAGTAGAGGCAGTCTCATTAAAGAGAAGATCAGCCGCTCGCTTTTCTCTAGCTAGCTTAAGTACTCGGGCCACTTTGCGAGCGATGCGAGCCTCTTCTGAGCCAGGGTATTGAGAATCAAAAATATCCTCCATAGCAATATTATCAGATGCTGAGTAGATCTTAGCCATGAAAGTTTGAGATGAGCGATCAAAGCCGCCAATCATTGCGCGAGATGCCCCCGCTGCTCTTTCAAGATCTAGACCTGCACCCGCTCCCATAAAATTACGAGTCTCTTCTAGCAATAGAGTACCGCTACGCTCAGGGATCTTGATAGTCTCGAGTACTTTATCAGCAATGAGCTGATTATCGCTAGGCACTGCCTCAGCTACTAGACCAGTTAAGATCTGATCTACAGGATGTAAATTTGAGTATGAACTTGCCATTATTTAGCTCCTTATGGGGTTACTGCTGTAAGATTGCTAGGGCCATTAAAGATTACTTGTAATTGATCGCCACTTACTGCACCAGTTTGATTAATGTTAGGGATCGCTCTAGCTACAGAGTAGTTATCGATAGCAGCATCATAAGCGATTAGCTTACCGCCTGTAGTAGCCATAAGTAGAGCCATAGTCTCAGGCGAGATAGTACCGCCCGCAATAGCTCGAGATAGGCCGCTTACAAGTACCTCTACTGAGTCACCACTTGCACAAGCTCGCTGAGCAATACCTACACAGCTATTATCAGTAGAAGCATCAGTAATAACAATCTTACCATCTGCATTTACTGATACTAGAGCAAATTCAGTAATAGCCTCAGCAGCTACAAAACTTACAATAATGTTTGACATAATATGTTAACCTCCAAAGGCTTGATTATAATAATCGGGGTTATTAGTTCTAAATTGAGTTAGGGCCTCTGAGTAAGTAAGAGACTTCTCAGCCGCTAGTTTTTTAACTTCAAGATCAAGAGTAGCTTTGCTAATCTCTGCACCGCTCGCCCCATGCCCTACTTGAGCGAGAGGGATAGCTGAGTTAGATGGGCGCTCAGTAAACATCTGCCAAAACTCAGGTTGTAGCTCTTTAAGCTGCCATGCTTTATTAGCTACGCCCTCCTCAGCGGGTGTAATTCTACCATCTGAAAGCAAAGCACTTACAGCACTCTTCATCTCTACCGCTCGCTTTTCAGCCTCGATAGCTTCTAGGCGCTCAGATAGTTTAACATTCTGCTCTCTCAGAGATTGAACCTCACTTAATAGAGTGCTCTCAGTTAATTGCTCACTCATAGTATAGCTCTTTTTCTCGTCTTCTTTTTCTGTCATCTGCTCAGCTTCATCATCTGACTTCTCAGTATCTAGCTCGATCTCAACTTTATCATCAGAGATCATTTTAGATTGAGCATCTGCTTGCATCTCTTTAATCGTATCCTCTAGCTCTTTCACCATCTCATCTTTAGCGATAAGCATAGCTCTAAGATCTTCTAAAGGCATAGAGTCGATATTTTCAATCATATCTATCCTCTCATTTAAAAGTACCCTATCAATCTTATCATTAGACTGAGCAGGGCGGGGGGTTAAAGTTATAGCTAATAGCTGGGCAGTGCCGATGGGATCGCCCCCATCTCTAGTGTAGACCTCGCCCGCAATAAACTCGGGAGAGCTCCACAAGACACCGCCCGCATTTTTAACGACCTCTAGCCCTCGCTCATTATAAGCGGGGGTGCAGTAAAGGCCATCATCTCTAAGCTCTAAATCTACTATCAAGCCTAAAGCATTTCCACTTTCGGGAGGGGCGGGAGTGCCCCCGCTAAATGGGCTAGTAGCATGCTGCCAATCTATAATAACAGGATCAGCATATTGCCTCTTTTTAAATACTCTTAGCATCTCAGACAGCATATCATGATCTATCTCAGATCCAATAGCCGATCCATTTAATCTAGAGCTCACCTGCCCTAGTGCAAGGGTTTTAAAAGGCCTGCCTATTGTAAGACCATCGGGGATCTCATAGGCGGGTAAAGGCTCAGCTAACTGTATCGCCTCGCCATAAGCTCTAAGTGATGTAGTTTTATTATCTGCTCTGTTCATTTGATTAACCAACTTTCTAGCCCAAGTATAGCCCGCATCGCCGCCCCATCCCTGCCATGCTTGCCACCCCTTGCCCTGCTCATCCCAAGTAGAACCCTGCTTATCTACCTCATGGCGGGTAAAGTAAGCTAGCATCCTTCTTACTGTATCGGGGCTAAGAGTTTTACCATTTGCGAGATCTCTAGCCCTTGCTATGCCTACTGAGGTCATGCCTCTTTTAGATGGCGGCTTAGTTGCTCTTACAGCTAGAGCACGTTTAGCAGCCCTCTGAGCACCTTTAGGAGGCTTAAAATCTATATGGCTATACTTATCAGGTATAGCTAGTTTTACTTTAATCTTTTTAGCCATTTTGCTTAGCCTTTATTAGTCGCTCAGCAAATGCAGATAAACCGCCTTTAGCAGAGGCTGTACGCTCGATAGCTGATCTAGATGCCTCCTCGGGTAAATCGCCCGCCCCTAGCCGCTCTCTAATCGCTCGCTCTAGTTCATCATCGGGGGTTAAGATGCCCGCAGTAACTAACTGAGGTAGCATACCTATGCTCTCAGCTAGATCATCAGTATCTAAGCCAGTATGTACTAGTTTAGGCAATTTGCTAGGATCTACAAATCCATAGTTCCACCTGACAAGCCTACCGATAGTACCACCGCCCCGCCTATCAGGCCCGCTTATTTGAGCGGCTACTATATCACAAAGATTAATAGCAGCCCTTCTAAATACGCTTAAATGTATCTCACCTACTGATCTCGCTCCCGTTTCAGTATTACCAAGATCAGCAAACTGAGTTAAGAAAGCTGAGGCTATTTGACTATCACATTTAGTAATAATATCAAGGGGCCCGCTAGCGTATAAATTAGGTGTTTCAGCATAGCTCTCAAATTTTACAGCAGCGGTTTCTACAAGATAGCTTTGCTCAGTAGATAAAAAGGCTCTAGCTTGAGCCTCAGCATCTTCTACCATCGCATTAATATCAGCATCAGTAAGACCCATAGCCTCAGCTTGCGAGCGATCTACTACCACCTTAGGAGTAGGTACAGCCCAGCGATCTAAGCCGATGCACATTAAGTTACTAGCCCGCTGCTTAGTACGCCACCACCACCAAACAGGCCTAAGCATGCCTACCCCTTCAAAGTTTGAGCCCGTTTTATTTAGAGTGAGTAGTAAGAGCTTGTTAGCTGGGATAGGCTCGGGAGTATAAGTAGTGCCTACTACATTTTGAATAACTCCATCCAAACTTTGGCTATCTCTGCTTAACCATTTGTTATGAGATGAGGGCTCTCTATCAGCATACTGATCTAGCCATACCTTAATATTACCATCAGCATCAGGCCCTACTCTATATAGTTCCTCTGCATAGCGATAACCTAGCGGTATAAATTCTAATAGATAGCTAAGCTGATCTTCAAAACTGATACTCATTTGCCCGCTATAACCATCAAAGCCATAGCACTCATTAGCAAACCTAGCTAACTCCTCAGCTATGGGATCGCCCTCTATGCCCGCCTCAAAACGCCAAGAGGCACTTAGTAATGTTTGCCTTAACATGTGCCAAGAACGCCTAACGATAGGATCAGTTCTTAGCATCTCCTCAGCCTCTTGCACCCAATTTAAGCCAGTTAATTTAGGGTTTTGCTCTTTACCGCTTATAGCACCCCCGTTAAGCTGAGTGCCTGTTATCCCCTTTGTAGTAAATCGAGGGGTATTAGCTCTAAGATGTTTAGGATCACGCTCTATCATAGCCATCCTT
>Ga0208162_1000292_pt1 | contig 29646 bp, 36 predicted proteins | sample CB_VirMetaG_4_FD_184539 | JGI IMG/M metagenome (GOLD analysis project Ga0208162, IMG submission 184539) | Freshwater to marine saline gradient viral communities from Chesapeake Bay - CB_1508_1M Viral MetaG (SPAdes) (version 4) | ecosystem: Environmental > Aquatic > Marine > Coastal | place: USA... | reverse complement strand
ATCTTTTGTCACAGTGTATCCACGGCTGTTGAGTTCGTCAATAAGTCCTTGATCATCCATTTCGTTGATAACATCATCAACATAAACGTCTACATCTACAGTTACAGTCTTATAGCCCATTCTTCAGTCTCCTTTAATCCCATAAATTTTCATAATATTTGCCAAACAGTCTAAAACCATTCGACATACGATCTTGATGTGCTTTCACACCTTCTTGATCCCACTTGTTGTAGTAGTAATCTTCCATCCAATCGTCACGACACTTTTGTTCAAATGCCCAGATCATTTCGTCCATAACCCAATCCCACCGCTTGTGGTGATTGCCGTCTGTGTCATAATCGTTTTCTTTAGGTGGAGCGTTAGTGCTTCGATACTCTTCTGGCACATCTTCATCATCTATAAACGGAGAACCGTGCTTTGTTTCTTTCAACTGTTTGAGCATAGGTAAGATGATAGGAGCAAGTGTATGATCCATACTCCAAGTATCATAGTTGTGTATTTTTATCCATGTCTTTTGTTTTGGTGAATAACCAAACCATTTGTAAAGCCAATTGTGATAAAACCTATGATTAGGATATGGTCCTATTTTGACTTTCATCTTGTTCTAACTCCCATAGTTCGATAGCACCTTCATCTGTTAAAAAAGCACTGCCTATTTGCCAAGTAATCAAGCCTTCGTTTTGAAGTTTTAAATACTGACTATACCAGCGTTTGTGATCGCCACCGCTTCGTGCTAATAATAGCAGTCTTTTCTTGCGTAGTCTAGTCAAAGATTACCACCGTAATATTCAATGATTCTGTCCAGTGCGTGAATATCCTGCACAAGGCTTTGCCAATCTTCTTCTTGAAATGGCTTGCGATTGTCAATTTTATCAAGGCGCTCACGCTCCTGAATGCAGACATCTCTGCTATCTTTTAGACGCTCCACAACAACAGCATCTAGTAGATCGTGCCAAGCAGGCGATTTCATTAAATTTTCGATTAACTTATTCATTGATTAGAGTGCTCCACTGTTTGAGTTTTTCTCTCTTTTCATTTACTCTAGAACCTAAATCTTTATTTGTAAATAGACCATGTTCTACCATTAGTTCTAGCATACAAAGAACATCGCCTGCTTCTTCGAGAAGTTTAGCAAGTTGTTCTTCATTGATTTCTTCAATTTCTTTATACTTACGCATTATTTTGCTGCAACGTTGTGTAAGTTCGCCACATTCTTCCATTGTGATTGTCATCAACTGTTGCAGTGTGTTTATAGGACTATTATCCAATATTAACTCCTATACCTTGTAGCATTTGTTTTGCAATGGTGGTATTTTTAACCTTATCTTCATCACATTCTTGAATCAACATTTCTTGTAATGTGATGGCCATTTGATATTCTTCTGAAGATAAAGTTTGGAAATAGTTGTATAGTTCTTCACATGTATCCGAATTCCACATTGCATCAAGCATATCGCATTGTGCTTGTGTTAAACCTTCGATTTTCATAGTCCTAGTTCCTTATAAGCCATCTGTACACCTTTTGCTTGAAAGTACGCATCTGCTAGTGCATTGTGCAGGTCACTTTGCATTACTTTGCGTGGATCTACTTTGCAACAAGCAAACAGGGTTCGAGAATCACGCACTTGCCAAAACTGCCAAGGGATAGATTTTCCACGCTGTCTAAGCATATCTTCGACAATAGTGATATCAAAACCATAGCCATGCCCCCAAAGGACATCAACTCCTACCATCCATTTTGGCAAACTATCCAAGAACACATCAATGTGTGTACGTCCTTCGGTGCTAAATGCTTCTTCCTGTACTTTAGCATCTTGCTGACTCCACCATGCAATCGTACTGTCATTTACACTGCGATCTTGGCTATCTAAGTCTAGTTTGTAGTAAAACTCACTGTGAGGTTCGCTATCACTGTTTGGGTCAAACTTTACTCCACCTACTGTGAGCACTGTTGCCTGTGGTGTAACATCGAGCGTTTCTAAATCAATCATTGCGTGTATCATGTGAATGCAACCTTTACAACATTACCATTAGGATTAAACATAGTGTGGACACTTCTTTCCAATCTTCTGCCTCTAGTTCTGCACTCGAACCATGCTTCTGCTTCTTGTTCAGTATCAACAAAAACAGAACTCCAGCCCAACTCTTCACTGTTGACGCAGGTTTCTCTTTTGCTTCTTTGTGCTCTAACTTCCCAAGTCATAAAAATACCCTCTGTGTTTTGCTACACTACATTTATAGCATAACTCACAGAGGGTGTCAAGTAGTTTTTATTCTCTATTTCCTAATAATGCTAATAAGAATTGGAATAGATTTACAAAATCTAAGTATAAACTTAGTGCCATTTGCACACCATACTTTTCTGCTACATCCATACTAGGTGCAGAAAGATACAAGTTCTTTGCAGTTTGTGTATCCCATGCTGTCATACCTACAAAAATAAGGACACCTAGTATACTGATTGCAAATGCAAATGCTGAACTTGCTAGAAAAATGTTTACAATACTAGCAATAATAATGCCAATCAAGCCTACAATGAGAAAACTACCCATTGTGGTGAGGTCACGCTTAGTAGTGTATCCGTAGAGACTGGCGGCTGCGAATGTTGCTGCTGTGATAAAAAATACTTGAGCTATACTCGTCGCTGTATACACCACAAAGATAGTGCTCATACTTACACCCATTACTGCTGTAAATGCATAGTAAAACCGTGTAATGCCCTGTAGACTCCAATTCTGCCCAGCCCAGCCATAAAATAAAATCATGCCCAGCGGAGCAAACATGAATACCCACATAAGAGCACCCATGTTGTATACCATACCTGTTGTAAAAACAAGGTAGGCAATAAAACCACTTACTGCTAATCCTAGAGCAGTGTGGTTATACATATTAATCATAAATTTACGCAAGCCTTCATCATAAGCTCGGCTTGCAACATTAGCAGTTCTTGCTACCATATTAGTCTCCTATAAACTGTGCAAGTTCTGGAGCCTTCCATCCTTCTGGCTTCAGTACCTTACCGTCTTCACGTTTAATAACTTTGCCTGTTTCTGGATTGATCTTAGCAAAGTTAGTATCCATTACTTCTTTCCATGCACCTTCGCCGTTAAAGCCACCTGCACGAATAGCACCCATAGTAACAACAAGAATATCGATTAGTGCATCTAGTTGTTCTACACGATCATCTGCTGCTATAGCATCTGCAAGTTCGTTGTATTCTTCTGCAATAAGGCTGAGATACATATCATAGTTTGCTTCTGATGGCTCTTGATCACACGCTGAGCCAAAGCGTTCAATATCTGCAAATGGATTTGTCATTTATTCCTCTATGCGTTTACAAATGATTGTGGATCGACTGTAGCTGATTCACCGTCGCTGTATTCTTTACCAATACTTACGCCTTCAGGCTTTTGACTACTCCATCCTAATACACATTCAGCATCAATCATTCTAATTTCTTGTTCACCTGATCCACTGTCAACATTGACACTTCTAGTCCAACGTCCGTGCTCAATTAATATCCAATCTCCGATATTATAATCTTCTTTGTTTTCGGGGCCTTTTGCATGTACTTTACCCCAACGTGGATAAATTCCTCTTGTAGTTCCGTTATCATCATTAATGATTAAACCGCCAGCTGTTTTTTGTTCGCCAAAATACATATCTGTCACTAGTACTCTATCACCTAATGGTGTGAGTTTTCCTTTAAAAACCTTACCATAGTTTAATGCCATTTTTAACCTCTTTTTCTAATAAAGTTACCGTCTTCGTCTTCTTCCCATTCTGCTTCTTCAATGTTTGGTTTTTTGTCTACAACATTTTCTGGTTTCATACCAGGCTGAGAAGCGTAATAGTCTTTTAAGACATCTTCACGTTTACGAACGATCTTTCCGCCTGGACCAAGTTCGTCTCCACGTGCATTTACTCTAGCATTTCCTACAGCAGGTGTCAACTCATTTCTGCTAATTAACATATCTAAATCGATTTGTTTACCATTAGCAGTCCTATAAAGTCTTCTTCCGCTTGATTTTTGGGCCATTTACTGCTCTCCTATATATGTTACTTATCACCTGCAACTGCGCTGCATCGCCAGTAACGACTTTTTCTATCCCAATGATATGCCTTTTGATACCATAAATCTTTGTTTATTACATCTTTGTCATGGTGATCAATCTTTACTGTTGAACTATTTATACCTAACATTTGCTGGATCACACATTTTTGTGCTTGTATTTTAAATGGATATTCTAAATCTCTACTTCTACACATTATTAAGTTGAGTTTGACAACATCTTTGATGTAAAAATCATTTACAAGTTTTGTATCTCTTAAAAATCTACACAACTCATCTTCTAACTTAACTTGATTATCATGCATAACAACACTACTGGCACCTTTGTATTCCCAATAGATGTCATCTTCACCTCGAACTTTTCTGCCCCAAAGTTTTTCATTATGGTATGTGTCAATGTGATGCTGCTGTGTTTCCATGTATTCTTTGTGTAACAGTGTATCAGGATTGTCAACAATCCATTGTCTTAATGCTTCAAAAAAGTCTGTTTCTTTGATACCTTGTGCTGCCAAATACTTTGCAAGATAGTGTCCCCAACCATAGTAGTACATAAGTATTGCAACCCAACTAAACATAAACCCTTTGAGAACATCGTCCCAACTAGCTGTCCTAGTGCTGTACACTGCATCAGTGTATTCAAATATGTAGTTGTCTATGTCCTCTTCGCCAAGATAGAATGTATCTAATGGAATGTTTTTAACAGTCATTCCCCACTTTTCTTGATATTGTTTTGAACCCATTGTGGCGTTATATGTAATAACCAAAGGGTGTATCATGAGATAACTATCTTGTCCTAAATCGATAAGTTTTTGTACGTTGTTTTTAAGACTATCGTATGTCTCTTCTGGCATAGGCCAAATCAGTTCACTGTATGTGGGAATGTTTTCTGCTTTGTATCTTTTTAAATATTCAGCAACTTGCCCATCATTAATATTGAAGCGTTCACTTGCACTTAGAGTAGGATCATTAAAACTTTGCATAGCAAATGTCACACCTTTGAATATGTTCACTGGTGCACGTTTGTTCATCATTGCTATTTCAAAGTTTCTATCCACATTGTTTTTTGCCCATGTAGCATCAAACCACATAGGATAACCATACTTCTCTTTTGTATCTAGTACACATTGTGTTAGTTCAATATCTCTGTCTAACAATCCCCAGTTGCTATCACAAACACTTACATATTCAATACGGTTCTTGCCCATCCATTCTATTTCAGCTTTGCAGCGATCCATGTCAAACAGTGTGAGTTTGTTCCAATAACTATCGCCAATATCGCAGAACGCACAATGATAAGGACATCCTCGTAGGCTTTCCCATGTGACTTGCCACAGTGTATCTTTGGGATACTTTGCCATGATAGGTTCATAAAAGCCTTCCAGTATTGGACTAGGAATATCTTTGAGGTTGCGTCTGCGCACTGCTGGCTTGGGCATGTGTGTTCTAGTTTGTACATGAGGAATACCATCAAAGTCTGTATCTCTTGTAAGTATTTCTTTTACAGCATCTTCGCCTTCTCCATGCACAATGATATCAAACATAGGATACTTCAAAAAGAATGCAGGATCCTGTTTGTCAATCTGCGGACCACCTGTAATAATCAATGCATCTGGATGATACTGTTTAATATAGTGTGCCAGTTGTTGATTGTATTCCCAGTTCCACACATAACTGCTGATTAGCACATAGTAAGGATTTTCCATGCTTTTAGCATATGTTTCTGGATCAATCTTTTCAATAAGTGTGTCTTTGAGCACACAATCATCATTCTTGCCATAGCACCATTGATATGCAATAGCTAGAGGTAAAAACTTATTTGGTCCGTATACATCACTGGTTTGTATCAAGTATACATTTTTCATCGTAAAAATTCACGCCAATCTAAATCATACTTAATGCTGTCAATTCTATGCACACCGATCAAATACAGCACATAACTTGCTACACTTGATCCACGTCCTACACCCCATACAATATCGTTCTCACGCATAAAGTCCACAAGATAGATCATATAGCGTAGCAGATCGTGCATACCACGTTTTTCAAATTCGTCTAGTTCTTCCCAAATACGATCTTGTACGTGTTGCGGGCAAGGTGTTTCTGCATTACCTAGAACATATTCATATACGCTAATCGCTTTATATTCATCAGGCATAAACCATTCACTTTGACATACACCGTCAAAAGTCTTTTGATCTACATCTAATGGAATATACTTTTGCAATGGGCTCATACCTTGTGCTTCCATTGCACTGTTAAACTTTTCTATCTCATCTGTAGGATTACACAATACTACGTGTACTTTATCCGCATGACCTGAATAGATCATATCAATCAAGTCACGATTTGTAAATCGAGGTATTCCTAGTTCATCTGTTTTCATAAGCATAAATGTATTTTACGATACGTTGATTAAATCGTCAAGAGGATTATCTGCATCTTGTTCTGCTTGCAGTTTAGCATGTGCTCTACGTGCTTCAAGTTCTATTTTATAAGTATCTATTAACAAAATCATTTGTTGTCTTACTTCATCGTTACTGGTCATAAAGTACATACCATTTAACTTTAATATTTTTTGTTCTAACTCTGAATCTGTTAAATCTGATATATCTTTTAATGTTGGGTGCATTATGTTACCGCTGTAAATAGATTAACTTTGTTAAGCATAACAAGCGATCCACCATTATAAGTGTATGCATCAACTATAGTTGGATTAACTGCACTATTGATAGTAAGTGTAGCACTAGTAAAATCTGTTGTGGTAGCAACTTGACCATTTAAACTTTGAAAGGTTATTAGTCTATCAGAACCGTCACCAAATAGGTAAAAACGCATAGTGCATTCTGTATCTGTAGTAAATCTACGCATAGTCAACTCTATGTCACCATTTGCCTTTACAATAAACGCTTGAGCAATATCCCAATCACATGTTATCTCACCAGAAACTCCAGTTGAATAACTTGTGCTTCGTGTGTTAGAAACAGCCAATAACTCAGCATTTTGTATTTGATTGTTATCAAAATCGTTATCTGCATCAACTCTTGCAACATTTCCTTGCAAATCAGATATTTCAGTAGATGCTGTATCAAGTCCGGCTTTGATTACATTGAAGTTATCACGAAATCCTTGACTGTCGTTATCAATGCCAGCTACCGGAAAGTTTTCGTTTAGATTTGTAGTGCTAATGCTGCTTGCCATATTTGTTTCCTTTATTGTAGTTATTTATCATACATTGTAAGCATAGTCAGCAAAAAATACATATTGTTCGCCGTCAAGTCCTTGTATGCTATCTACTATATATCTATCTATATCGTAATCAATATTATTAAACCTAAAGTTGCTTGCAACAATATTTTCTTTAATAGTTTGCGAATAACCAGGTTTTGTAAACACCAATGGAACAGCAAACACATAACCTAGTTCTACTAGATTTCCTTCTTGAGCTGTTCTCATCCACAGTGGTCTAAAATCTTTTGATGTAGATCCTGCATCATTTAATCGCTGTCTCATATTTTGAATATTACTTATATATTTCAAAACATCACTTGTTTGACTTATTTTTATTGCATTATTGTCTATTGTTATTGTTTCGTTTATAGGACGGAATCTAGTTACATCATCTAGATTACTACCTATAACTGATGTAACTGGAATAAAGATTCTAAGTAAGTCAATAGTCAAAACTGGTATTCCATCAGCACTACCTATTTCATAAGTCTCGCCATTTACTGTAGTAACCTTGATTTTATCATCGACTGTTCTAAGAATATAGTTAGTTTCTGAATTTCTAACATCTATAGAAATGCCAACACCCGAAGAAGCATCTTGTAATATATTACTGTCGTTTGCTTCAAGTTTTACACTATCTACAGTGATTTTATTATTGCTTAGAGTTTTGAAACTGTTTCTTGTTTTTCCTTTTTTAGGCATAGCAGGATCTATTAGTTCTACATACACAACTTCATATACTGTTTCTTTAGTACCTGGCAAGGTTGCTATAGCTGTTTTTACTTCACCAAAAGAAAAGTTTTTTCTTTTATGATTTTGTCTAATAGCTGCTGTAAGATTACTCATAGTTCTTTGTTCTAAACCAGAAAAGATGAGACTTCTAAGTTCTTTTTGTACACCAAAGTTTTCGTCACTTGGTCTGTATACTGCGCCTGGCGGAAATATTCTGCTATCATTGACAAAGTCTTGGAAATATTCTCTTTGTGTTGTTTTCAAAAACGGTTTCATAAAAATATTACTATACAACTTGGAATCTGAATCGTCGATCAATAGTTTGAACTCACGTGTTGTAGCTGTAAAGTTTGCTCTATCTTTTGCTTCAACTGTAAAAGTATATTGTCTATCAAACGATAAACTTTCTCCGTCAAATGTAGTTGTATCTCCGTCTATCAGTGTTAGACCAGGATTTGCACTAGTGCCGTTGTTTGCAATTTTTCCTGTTATTTCTCCATCTTTTTTTAATGTTAGTCCAGGAGGTAACTTTCCAGATTTTAAATAATATGAAACAAAACCAGTCAATGTAGTTGATGCTGATACTCTAAGATTACTAGGACGATTAGATTTTATAGTTCCTAAATCAGATGGTGTGATCCATGTAATAATACTATCTATTTCACCAATAACTTCTATTGTAAATGTACGTTTAGTTTCTACAGTATCTATTTCTGCTCGTGGCAGTGTTTTGCTAAAGCTGTCTCCCTTAGTTACACCAAAGCTAAGTTGTCTACTTTCGTTCAACGACGAAAGAATATTATTTTCTAATAATACTCTATCATATTGTCCTTGTAGGAAAACTGTTACATCTCCACTATCAGATGTATCAAAACAACTTTTTATAAAGTTTTGATTTCTAGTTTCTGCTGTACTAGGAATCTTTAAGTTGAACTCTAGAATATTTCCAAAACCATCTCTAGTTGCAGTAACTTCTGGAATCCTACCATTGTATGTAAAAAAGTTTATTAATATTTGTTCCTCAACAGGACCATTATCTGTTCCTGTTATAGTGGTATTCAAACCTAAATATGTACTGCTATCTGCAGGAGTAATAGTAAACTCTATATAAGGATATACATCTGTTATTCTGCGTTTAACATTATTACTTAAGGTAAGTTCTTTGTTTTTATAAAAATCTTTTGAACTTTCTGTGATTGTGTTTACATAGAAAAAGTTTTGCCCTATAGCTGCTGGTTTTGTAACAGTAAGAACATCATAAGTTGCTATTGGTGCTAATATGGTTTCTAGCGTAATAGTATCATAGTCGGTATTAGTATCGTCAACACTAACTATTGCATATGCTTTGTTTTGTATTTCTACGGTATTACCGACTAGAGAATTTAAATCTTCAATACCATCTTCGGTACCAACAGGTAACTTTGCAAGTTTTATTGTTTTGTTACCACTCATTGTATCTTCATAAAATGTACCAAAAACTGTAACAATACCCTCATCACTATCAAATCTTATTGCTGCAACAGTAAAGTTGTATGTTTTAGAAACTGCTGGTTGGTAGGGAACTATACCTGCAAGCTCACCAGTCACACTATCTAGTGTTAAACCAGGAGGCAATGTTGATGCAGTTCCGTCGGGATTAGCGGTACTCAAAACATATCTAATAGTTCCTGATACCGAGTTTGGATCGAGTGTGTCTAGATACACAGTTTGATAGTTGTTAGCTCTACGTCTGCCAAGATTTTCTGGTGTTATCCAAATAGGAGCTCGTAAATAAGTAGCATCTGCTGTAAAAACTCCGTCTGCTGCTGCTAATAAAGTATTATCTGCTCTTAAGTAATCATCTGCTACAACAAAGATAGAAAACTTTCTTTTTATACTAGATACATTATCTGCAACTGTTACATAAAACTCGTATGTTCTATTGAGTTTTTTTGGAGGTCTCGAACGTTCGGCATAATCATAAACTTCTAAATCATATAAAAAACTATCTAAACCGCTAGTGCTTTTTATGCTGTAATCAAAAGGTGTTTCGCTATACTCTGCCATATCATAACCGGTTTCTCTTTTGTTTATATCCAACGCAAGTAACGGTTCGATAACTCCAACTATTCTTCCATCTTCTGTTAACCTTAAACCAGGAGGTAATACACCATCGCCGTCTTTTATATAAAACTGTAAAGATTCGCCTGCAGGCAAGTCTGCATCAGTTGCTAGTAGTTGGAAATCAAGCGGTGTGCTATCTAAAACAAAAAACACATTGTTTGGTCCAACAGGTAACTTACCTTCATTACTAATCCATTCTGGTTGGTCAGGTCCCTCTACTATAAATTTAAATGTCCTGTCTAAAATACCTTCGCTAGTTGTAGCTCTAATAACAAATGTATTGGTTGTAGTTCTAGCAACTTGTACAGGTGTTCCTAATATAATATTATTTTCTAGACGTAAACCTGTTGGCAAACTTCCGCTTATAACAGATGTTGTAGTTTCTGAAGGATTAGATAACGGTAAAGGAATACTAATCGTAATATTTTCTTCAAGCGTATCTAAAACTGTATTACTAGGTTTAGTCCATTCTGGTAACATCTATGCCCCTTATACTATTGTACCATTGTCAATTTGACCTGCCGCTGGTGCTGTGAATGAGCCCATATCTATTCCTGAAGATCTTACTAAAAACTCAAGTTGATTATTAACTGTGTATATTATTTCACCATTATCAAAATCTAAAAATCCAAATAGTTGATCGTTTAAATCTATTCCGTTGTAAGTGTTTGCAACTAATGCATTAGTAGTTAAAGCACTACTTTGAAGATTATCAGTAACATAAACATCATTTGCGTTTAATGTTTGAGCACTTAGGTTATTAACATTTGTAATATTATAGTTGTCACCATCTAAACTTGCGCCAAGCACAGGACTTGTGTCGTTTACAACACCACTGTCTATTGTTATTGTTTTTAAATTTTCGTTTGCAGATACACTAGTACCATCACCACCGACAAGGTTATAGTTAATACCATTACCTAAAATGATTGTTCCTGAGTTTGTAGTAACTGTAAAACGGCTGTCAGGAATATCTGCACTTATTTGTATGGTATTGTCAAACTGTTGCATAGAAATATTATTTCCTTCAACTAGTCTTCTAAACTTTAATACATAATCTTCTTTTTTACTAAAAACTTCAAATCCGCCCGATCCTAAGTTTTGTCCGCTAAAATCTAGCTGATTACTTATTTCTGTAAAGTTGTTATTAACTTTTACAAAGGCTTCTCTAAGATCGTCTCCAGTACCATCATTTGCTGCATTACCCAAGTTTACTAATGTTATTGCCATTTTATCTATTCCCTATTATGCTGGTGTTTCCCACAATGCTACCCATTCGTCTGCACCTGCTCCACCGCTTGCACTATTGAATACCCAAATATATACAGTGTGGTCTCCATCTACATTTTCAAACACAATCATTTCTCCATAGTATGCACCATTAAAGGTTGGTGCAGCATTTGTATTATCTACTACATATCTTGGTCCTGTGATTGTTTTCCAGACAGAACCTGCACCATCATATGTTTGTGCGTATTGCTGTGATCCGTCATTCACATAAACAGTATCGCCAGATTGTATTCCAGTTATATTGCCTTTTGTTGTCGGTGTTTGCACTGGTAATGTAAATGCACCAGCACTTACTCTTACTCTATCAGTATTTGACGGAGTCAATGTAATGCGTCCGTCGCTATTTGTTAATGTATCACTTGCGATTGCAATACCACCAATATTGCCTGTTGTAATATATGCAGCTCTAAACGGTACACCGCTTGTTCCTAAATCTTTTGCACTGTCGCTACCAATAATACTAGCCTGTATAGTAATATTACCGCTACTACCTAATGTAAGAGCCGATGTACCACCTATTCTTAGTGTATCTCCTGCTGTGCCGCCATCTATTACACTTGTAGTTCCTGTAGTAATACTTCCAGTTGTCAATGTTCCAACTGTTGCATTTCCGCTTGTACTGATTGTAGTAGAGTTGAGTTGTGCTACTGTAATACTATTTGTGGTTGTATTGCCTCTTGTTGTCACTGTTGCAAGCGTGTCTTGTTCAGATTGCAAAAAACCTGCGTTATTTGTAGCACCATCATAAGGAACATAACCATATAAAGCATTTATTTCAGTAGTCGTGCTTACAAAACCACTAGGGTTTGTAATATTATACGGTGTATAACCTAGTGCAGTAGTTACATCGGCTCCAGTAATCCCACTGATATAGCCAGCAGGGTTAGCTTCTGAATATGGAGTGTAACCTAATGCATTTGCGATTCCAGTTGCATCATTTATAAAGTTACTTGGGTTAGTACTACCATCATATGGTGTGTAACCCAAAGCATCTGTAATAGCTAAACTGGTTAATGTTCCAGCTGTTAAAAATCCAGCGTTATTTGTTATTGCATCATATGGAACATAACCTAACGCATTGGATATGCCTGAACTATCATTAATAAAGCCAGCAGCATTAGTATTTCCATCGTAAGGTGTATAACCTAGTGCTCCAATAATATCTTGCGCTGTTCTATAAAAGCCGTCGGGGTTATCGTCACTGTACGGAGTATATCCTAATGCGTTAACAACATCAGTTACAGTTATTCCTGAAATATATCCTGATGGGTTAGTATTACCATTGTATGGTGTATAACCCAAAGCGGCTACAATGAATGTATCATTTATTGCACTAGCCTGCACATATCCATCTGGGTTAGCGTCACTGTACGGAGTATATCCAAGTGCATCAATAATATCTTGTTGAGTTACACTACCACTAAATTCAATAAACCCCAGTGCAGTTTCTTCTGGATTTACAGCAAGTATTTGTCCTGTTCTACCCACAAATGAATCCGGAGTATCTGATAACTCAGTAAAACTGTTTGCTCCGCCTAATAGGTTTTGATTGTCAGTTAGATCTGCTACATCATTGGGAATTAAGTTATCAATGTCTTCTAGTTGATTAACATCAGCTGGTATGGAAGGTAGATTTAAAATGTCGTTGTAGTTTACCTGGCTTAAAATACTTGACCCATTCTTAAAGATTTCGGCTGCATCAATAGTTCCGTTAACCTCTAAACCAAACAATCCTGATATTTGATTATTTGTTAAATCCAATGTATCGCCTAAAGGTATTTCTTTAAGCTCGCCTGCCTCTGTATCTAATACTAGTGGAATTCTACTTGCCATTCTCTAAATCCTGTTCTTTCTAATATTTATCTTAATGCAAATCTGCCCAAGCAGTGGTGCTATCATTATTGGCATCTTCTGCATAGCCTTGAAACTTACCTGTAGTTGTATTATACACCATCATTCCTACTTCTGGTGTAAGGGCATCTATTTCAACTTGTGATAACATAGGCGGCATAAATTTAGTAGGCGTTACTATGCCTGTTACTGTGCCCGGAACAGTGCTGTTTATAGCATCAACCAGTAAACTACTATCCTCTGCAAACACATTGCCTTTGACATCTGTAACAATATTGCCATCTTCTAATGCTGCAATGTCTGCATACACTTCAGTAAAGTTTTCGTTGATTTTTGTAAATGCTGTGCGCAGTGGATCGCCGTCACCTTTGTTTGCACTTGAGCCGATATTTACTGTTTGCTGTGCCATTATACTCTCCCTACCACTACTTCAATGACGCCTCTGCCATCATCCGCTTTGTTTACAAGAGCTTTACCTATCACTGTACCAACTTTTGCATCATTGTCTACAATGGCATATCCTGGCACTGCACTGCTTACAAGCAAGTCACCCTTGGATACTTTTCCTAATACCCGACAGGGCACCCTTCCTTGTAATGCTATAGCTGTAACATGTTCGCCCTCTAACATGCTGTTCATCAAGTAAGCTGGGTTAGTTGTTACCACGCCGGCTACTCTTCTGTCACCTTTGCTACCAGTTACAGTAACCTCCGCATCACCGCCGAACACTAGTACTGTGCCTGGTTCGTAATCATCATCACTTAAATAGTTTTCTGCCAAGTCAGCATATAGTGCTTCTGTTGCAACACCACTAAAGGTTGTTGCATACACAGTATTCCACTTGTTTGTAGCACTACCGATGCTTTGGCCGCTATCTGTTGGATCGTTTGCACCTGGCAATATATTACCTGTGGTAACACTTAAATCACCAATGGTTAATGTGCCTGTTGTGGTTAACCCGCCTACAGTTAAGGTATTGGTATTTGGATTGTAGGTTAAGGTATCGTCTGTATACAACTGCTGACTGCCACTTGTTCCTGTTAAGAAACTTATATAGTGAACAGCATTGGTGGTATTTCTTGCACTGGTTGTAACAGTAGAAGCATTACCTGATAAACTACCTGTGAATACTGCATCTGTACCATCAGTTCCGTTTTCAAGAATTTTACTGGTACCATTGTTTGCGTAAATATCACCATTCAAATCGCCTTGAACACCTACTTGAAGAGTTGCTGGCAAGCTCAGTGTAACTTTTCCTGTACTTACAGTTGTATTGATTTGATTCGCTGTACCTTCTATGGTAAATGTGCCGCCTAATGCTACATTTGTGGTATTTGGTGTAGGTGTTATTGCATCACTAAATGTAACACTACTATTAGCAAGTTTGCCGTTAGCAATACTACCTGCAAGTTGATCATTTGACACACCACCTGTGGCAATCTCTACCCAACCATTAGTAATCGTAAAATCAGCATTATCAAAACTTGCAAGACCCAAGTCTGCTTGTGTTATACCAGTTGCATTAGCTCTAGTTGTTGCTGCTGTCATAGCCAATTTGCTTTGGCTTATTGCTGCATTACTTCTAATATCTGCGTTCACAATAGCACCAGCAGATATAGCACCTCTAAGTGTATTTGTAGTTTCATTGTATGTAACTGTTATATCACTATTTGGTACTGCTGGTGTTCCACCGTCATTGTTTGTGTCCCAGGAAGCGTTTGTCCATTTTGCCAATGTAGCATCGTAAACTAAGAACTGATTATCAGCTAGAGCTTGCTCTGAATTGATATCAGTATCAAGTAGTTCTTCTAATGTATCAAAACTTTGTATTGCATTGTCAACATAGTTTTTGTTTGCAGCATCAGTTCCTGTTGTTGGCGAGCCAACATTAAGAATCTGATTACCGCCCATGCTAACTGTTCCATCAAAAGTGTCGCCTGCTGCTTTTATTGCACGTACACCAATAATATCAGCTAAATCAATAGCATCGCCTTCTCTATCCCATCCCAAACGTCGGTTTATGTAACCTTCTATTGCTGCCTCTGTTGGAACAACATCACCGCCTGCATTCTCAAATGTAACATCTGGGGAAAACTCGTTTACTCGCACACCACGTTTAAAACCAATACCGTCAATGTTTGTAAGAACAAGTGCAGCATTGAATGTTACTCTACCTGTACCTTGGTCAACTGTAAAGAATCTACCAACACGGAAGAAACCATCTTGGTCAGTACTTGCAAAGAAACAACGTCCCCTTGTGCGTTCCTGAACTTGTGCTTTTGAGTTTGTGCCGTTTTGGTCAATGCTTTCTTCATCTGTTACTGCTCTAGTAATAGGAGCACCAAATGTTCTATCTGGATAGTTAGAACTGTTATATCCACCTGTACCGATATCTAAGAAATCGTGAGATGTAGCACGACATGTACTAATATTCACTGTAATGTTTGCTGCTTCACCTGATTGCAAACCTGCTTTAAGTGCTATATTATTACCAACTGCACTTCTTGCAGGCACTGCCAATCCTGTACCAGCATAATCTGGGTTAATAGTATACAAATCAGTAAATGAAATAATACCAAAGTCACCGTCACCGTCACTTGCAGCAGTATAGGTTGTAATCACATGTACCTTACCTCCCCAAGTGAAAATCATATCAACATCGCTGTTATTGATTCTATCAATATCTCCCGCATCTAGAACTGCAATAGCAATGTGTTGGTCACCTTGTGTTGCACCAAGTGTTGTGCCACCTGTTAAACTATAAGCACCAATGGTGTATAATGATCTTGCATTTTGCACATTCAAATCAATGTAGGCAAAGTTATCATCCACAACCACAGCAGATTGCACGCCGTCAACTGGAATACCACTCACTACTGTATTTTCAAATGCTAGTGTTCTATAGGTATAGTCACTGTTTTCGTCAAATATTAAGGCTGTACTAGGTCTTGTTAGAATATTACTTGTAATACCGTTTAGTAGGAACGATTGTTTTAATCTAAATACTGCTAGTGTACCAAATGCTGTTTCTTGATCTAGACCACTGTCTGCTGTTGCAACACCAGAAGTTAAACTAAGCTGCCAAATTTTTCTTCTAAGTTCTGCGTTTGTACTATCGCACAAATCGGCTTCTTTACTTGTAGGAATCTCAAGAGTTGTGTCAGTTACAGTTACAACCTCATACGGTTGATATAGACCATCAGCATGTAATATTTCGATTTCACTAGCATTCATTGGATATGAGCTTGCATCGTAAACGTATACAGTCACATTGTCTTCACTAGCAGTATAGTTTCTATTTGTAACTGTGCTTGGAATACCTAGTATAGTTGAGCTTGCTTCGTAAACATCTTCCTGATCATTGAATGCACCTCCTGTTATATTTTCAAGGTACAATATTGTGTTACCTCCGGTAACTTCAAAGAAAGCAAGACTACCACTAACAATAACCGCATTTAATCCTTGTTGTTGACTAATAGTTTCGCCATCTGTTAGGTTTGCGCTCAAATCTCCTGCAAGTGTTAGTTCTTGTGCAACATTATATATTTTTAAAGGTTGTACTAAATCTTGTGCTAGTGTAGCATCATTTGGTATTTCATCTGGGTCATTGCCTTCGGCAACTAGGCCAAAGTTACCATAACTATTGTTGCCTGTAAGCGACCTTATTTGTGCACCATTATTTGAATAATAACCTATGTTTGCATAATAAGTAAACACACTAACAAGTTCTGTCAGTGCATTGTTAGTAGCAATAACACCATAACCTAAATCGTTTATTTGTGTATAGTCGTTTGCAAGCATACTGCGGTTACCAGCACCTTGTATAACGATATCAACTGGTCCAGCAGCTGAATCTATATCGTCGTCAAATCCTATACCGTCATGTGATGTTTCATCGAGTATCAGTGTAGCTGTAACTTTTCCTGTGCCTTCATTTAGAGTATAGTTTGTGATGGCGTTGATCTGATAACGTCTTCCAAACTCATAAAAGGTACATGGCAAGTTAGGTCTACGTTGTCCTAATATACTATCAATAGGTGCTTCGATATTAAGTGTAAAGAAGTCATCTTTTGAAACAACTGTAGCAGGCATGTTATAACAATAACCATCGATAAACATACCACCAGCAAATGTTTTAGCATTAACACTTTTACTGAAACTTGTACATGTCTGAGCATATGGCGATCTAGTGAGGATTGATCCTGTTGGATCAAGCACCATCATAAATCCACCGTGTCCCTGACAGGTAACATTTCTTAAAATAGTTGCATCATTCATCAAGAACACATCCATTTGGTCATTGTTTTTAGGAGTGCTTGTAATATCAGTTGGATCGGTTAGATAATGGTATCCATAATATCCTCTCAGAGCTAGGGTAACATCATCAATAGCAGATGTTCCGCCTGTTGCGGTAGTAAGTCCGTCAACTGTTGCATCTCTATAAAACTGGGTTAATGCATACGGACTAGTGCTTACGCCAGGTGCAGGTCTAATGATAACACGTCTAAACTCATCACCTTTAATACTTGTGTTTTCAGGAACACGAATAGGATATTGTTCTTCGTAAATACCAGTTTCTACACGTACAGATACTTGTTGTTTTTTAACGTAGTTGCCATATTGTAGTTCTTCGCCTTGAGTAAACTCTTGTGTAGTAAGAAGTTGTAGTTGTACTGTATCATAACCCGGTGTTCCTACTGTGTCAACACCTCTAGTATATGTCACAACTCTACCAATTGCTTTACTTGTTGCACCTCTTATAACTTTACCAGGAAAAATATCAATATTTGGATTATCTAGCAATGGATTACCAGATGCATCGGTGTATTTGTTTGGTCCGCTGTCTACATAAAGTTGATAGTAGTTAGAAGATTCTATTAGTGCAGGATCATCTGTTGAGTCATCGTTTATATATGTATAGATATTATCAAATAGAGTATCAACTGCTGTATACCACTGATCAGAGTTTGTACCTAATGCTGTTTCAATAGCATCTAGCAAATAAATTTCTGCTCGTTGTATTGCATATATAGTTTGGGTGTACTGTGCATCGATAGCAATCTCTGCACTTGGATTTGCGTAGTATCTTAATGCACTATATCGTGTTAAATAGTTGTGTTTGATTGATGTGGTACTTGCCTTTATATCAAAAGATATTGCATCAATCAAAAGGTTTAAATCTCTTTCACACAATGCTTGATCATAAACAAAGTCAGGATATTGATCATTTGTAGCTGTAATAGCTGCTGCAATGGCATTTGACTTTTCTGCATCAATAGTGTTTGCAACTGTTTGTTGATTTCCACCTACAGTATAACCCGTGTCTCCTGCACCTGTAACCACTGTACTGTTTGTTGCACCATTGGTATGTGTAAGAAGCTGAACATATGGGCCAATATCAGGTGTGGCTGCCTGCTGTATTTTTTCAGCTTTTTCTAATGCCGCTGCAATGCTTCTGTATGCATATGCTTCATTTCTACCTGCTTTACCTGCTGGTGTAGCTGTATGATCATCTGTACCACTAGTAGATACAAAAAGGTTGGTTGTACTGCTAAAACTTTGTGCATCTACATAATACTTTGTTGCTGCTTGTAAATCATCAGCACTGTTTGGAGTACCAACACCAGCAAAAGGAGCAGGATGGTCGCTAAGTGTCAATGCACCTGTCATAGTATCGCCAGACTTTTTAATAACTTCTTGTATTTGCGGAACTTGTGTGCCTGTAGCACCACTAATAGTGCTTAGATGTCCGGTAAGTGTGTCACCTGTGATGTTTACATATGCTTGGTCGTTATAACCTTTACTAGTAAGAATATTGTCTTCTGTAATAGTTGGTGCACCGTGAGTATCATTCCATGTATTAACTAAAGTAGTTCTTCCACTTGGTGTAAGTAAACTACTTTGAATAGCAGGTGTATAGGCCGTGACAGCGCCAAACTTAAATGGAAAATCTGTATTTGGAGTAGGGTCTCTTTCAATTTTTGTATTGATAGCAGTAACTTTTAACTTTGTTCCATCAATTTCAAAAGCAATGGTATTTGTAGTACTATTAACATTATTTGTTCCGTCATCAGATACAAATTCAAAAAAGTCTAATCCTGTACCGTCTTGTTTGGTTAGAACAACCTTACCTTCATTGCCTATTATTTCGTTTGGTGTGTCATTAAGGTTTGTGAAACTGATATCGCCTCCTAAACCAAAAATAGCATATAGTTCGTTGAAGTTGTCGTTTACCTTTTTAAAGGATTCACGGATACTATCGCCTGTACCGTCATTACCCTCAACACCAATATCAATTTCTTGTTTTGCCATTTACTTTTCCTTTACCATTCTGGTACTAAACTATCCATATCAAAGTTAACACTGACACCGCACCCACATGAACTTTGAGCATTAGGATTGCGTATTTCAAAGTTTGCGCCAACTAAACTTTTTACATAATCAACTTCTGTTCCAATAAGAAACATTAAACTATGCGAACCAACAACAAAAGCACATCCGTTTTCTGTTTTTATAACTTCGTCATCTTCTAAAAGATCCATAGGTGTTGCAACTGTACCCCAATCATATTCAAATCCGGCACATCCGCCACCTTTGATATTTAGACTTATACCATAGCAGGCATTTTCTTCACACAGTAAATCAATCTGTTTTTGTGCTGCACCAGTTAATGTTAGTATACTCATAGTTTATCCTTTCTAATATTTATGGTTAGTTTTTATAATCTTTATGTAAATATAGTTATGTTTGTAAAAGAATATTTGATAGATACTTGGCATATGCGCCGTAGTAAACTTGGCAAGCAACACACCTATAATCGTAAAAAGACTATGGTTGTTTTATGTTGTGATGCTTGTAATGAAGAGTTTACTCGTGCAAGAGGTAGTATGGATCCTAAAAGAATTACTAATAACTACTTTCATGTTTGTGAAAACTGTGATGCAAAAAGATTTGCTCAAGAAAAAGGCATCCAAAATCGCAAAATAATGGATGCCAGTAGTTTAAAGAAAATTTAACCTTTACGCCATATTGTCCATGCACCGTATGCAATAGCTGCATATGCAATAAGTTTAGTTAATGGTGAAAATATAATGATTGCTGCACCTGCTGCAACCATAAGCACTCCATCAACGGTTGAGCGTTCTGCTAAACGCTGCTCGATCCATTTTTTGATCATTGTTTAACCTCCTGATTTGTTTTTCTAGGACAGCAAGTCGTGCATCTTGCTGTTTTACTTTCTCTTCTAAACCTTGTACATAAGCTCTAGTAGGAACTTGTCGTTCAGTTCCATCTTCCCCTAGTACACTATAATGATCTACGCCGTGACCTTTTAATCCTCCAAGCACACGGTTAGGATTCTTTTCTTGCACTGCTTTTTGCGCTGCTTGCTTTCGTGCATACATTGTTGATAAAAAATTTGTCATAACGTATTTAGTCTAAGATTGTAACGTTCTATATCAGTTTTTATATTATATCCAAATTGTTCACCATAATACAAAGTTTCTAAAAGACCTATTGTAGTGTTATCTAACTTAGGGAGAAGTTCTAAATTAGATTTGTTAGTATGATTTACTTTTATATTATCTTCAAAAAAACGTTGTAGTTGTTTATCTCTACGAGCATATTCTAACTTTATATAGGTTGAAGGACGGTTAGGCAGTGTGTCTAAAACGTCAGCAGGGTTAATAACACAATGACTGAACCATAGTGGATCTAATAAATCTTTTTTATTAACATGACCGTGTGTTTTAATATAATCCCGTGCTGTTATCACTCTTCTTAAATGCTTTTCAAAACTATCAGAATGTCGACCAAGCCTTCCAGTTCTACTAAATGCGTAACCACTAGCATGCCAGTCTATAGGATTTCTTATCATTATTGCTGATTCAAAGTTTTTCCATGCAATAAAATGTGCTGGCTCATAATAAGACAACTTAGTTGTTTTCCATATATTTCTATCAAGATGATAATTTCCAATAGTTTCGATAGTTACACTTCCAGTTTTATTTGGTGCTACTATAAACTTTTGTAGTTTGTGACTGTATACAACTATCATGCTGCAAGTTTTTTTGATTCTTCAGTCATACTGTAGAGTTGCGAACTAGCCAAGTTTTTCATCTTAGCTTCTACCATGATGTCAGCCCACTCCCAGTGTGACAAGGCCCACTCATTACATGCGGTATTCCAACAGTAGTCACTGTGTGCTCTCAGTTTTTGTTTTTTGTATGAGGATTCAAGTAGCGTGTCCATGTCTGGTCGTACACTTGGCGAAGCATCTTGTAAGTAATCCTCACGGCATAAACTATAGTGTATAGCAGGACGCACACCACGCCAACTATCAATAACTGTTCTAATGCGGTCGTCATCTGGTTCAATATATTCTCCTGTTTTAACCCAATGGTGATGAATGTCTACCACCAACGGTACGTGTTTAGCCAACTCGAGGCTGGCATCGAGTCCCCATGAGTTTTCGTCGTTTTCGATAGTAATACAGTTTCGTGCTTCTGGAGACAGTCTTGGAAGGACGTCAATGATACCGGCTGGACCTTTGCGTCCTGAGATGTGGACGTTACATTTGAAGTCTTGCCAGTTTTTACCGTAGCCCATCCACCTCGCGAGATTGATGTGATATTCGAACTCATCTATACTCCTTTCAACGATTTCTGGATTGTCACTTGCAAGTACCGTGAACTGTCCGGGATGCATTGAGAGTCTAACATCCAAGCGTCTGGCTGCTTCACCGACCTTTGCGTAGTGTTTCTCGCAGTACGCCACCACGTCAGGCTTAGACCAAAAATACATCCAGCTAGACTCGGTAGCACAAGGAAGCTGATTGCTACCCAATCGGACCATTCTAAGTTCTGGAGGAAGGCTTCCCACATATTCAACTAACCTTTTTGCTGCTGCTGCGTTGTGAACCATAATGTCCCACAAGCGTTCTTCTGCAACGTCCTTTGTTTGTCTATTTAGCCATGCAACTGTGGTACACTTTTCTGTAAGTGGACGTTGTATTTCTTCTAATAGTTTCTTAGGTTGATTTTGATTGTAATGTAGATACTTACAAGCAAAGCCTATGCGTTTAGTCATGCTACTGCCTCTTGTGGATGTGGAATAAGTTTTGCTGTATATTCATCTTCATTCCATTTGTTTGGATGACCAAACTTAGCCACCGTTCTAAAAATCACTGCGTCCTCTGTCTCGCCATACTCGTAGCCAAGAAAAGTAAGACCTGCATACATCATATAAGTTCTAATCATAGTTTATTATACATTCAAGTTTTAAGTTTGTCAATACCAATGTCTTCTTGGCCATTCATCGATACAATCGTGCATGTTTGGATATCCGTGAAATACTGCAATACTAGTTTCATTTTTTACAACTGGTTCGCCTGGTTTTGTAAAGTTGCGTTTTCCATTTACTAGACCTAAATACTGTCTACCTCGCATCTCCCATTTGTAACTTTGTATCCATTCGTTTGGCCAGAAGGTAAACTTTTTAATATTAGCATACATCCAATCTTGGTCTCCAGGATACCTTCTACTTTGATTAGCACTGTTTTTGTCAAACTCGTCATATAAATGAGAATGCTTTCCTATTTTAAATCTGAACACACTACTGTTCATTTTTTCCCAACTGGCTCTATGTACACGATTAAAATCTCTAATAATAACAAAGTTACTATCTTGTTCATAGGAAAAAAGTTTATTAATATTTTTAAAAACGATCAAGTCTAGGTCTAAAAAAAGTCCTGTGCCATTTACACCTAGTTCGTTGCTTAAAAACCAAGGTTTAAACCACCAACCACTTAGATTCTTGTTAGGTAACGGACAAGTTGTTATTCTTGGATCAATACCTTTTGAGTTTTCCGTAAAACAAATAAACTCATAATCTATTGTGAGATTTCTACGCACCATATTGTGCAACTTGTTTACATAATCAGGAGAATACTTATCACCCCATTTTAAACAAAAAACATATTTTTTATCAAAAGAAGTAGGTACAGTTTCCTGTACCTCAGTTTTAGCTGCTTTTTCTAGCTTTTTGCGAGCTTTACGTACTTCTTTGGTTTCAGTCCACTGCTTTGTAGATTGCACTGTTTGCTCCATGCTCTGCACATTCCACTTCTACACACCAACAGCGATTATCAGTCATTTCACGTACAAGACTGTCTGCTTTTTTCCATGCATGGTATGCAAATCTTTCTACACCTACACCGTCTAAAATAGTTAGTGCAGCCAATCCTTTTTCTTCAAGTTCGTAAAAATCATTTAGATGAGGATCAGTATCAGTAAGCACAACTTTGTGATCAAAGTTATCTTCTAACCAAGCCTTAAGCGGTTTTAATCCGCCAAAGTCGACAACCCAATTTTTGTTGTCTAGTTCATTTGCAGCAAATGTAAATTTAAACTGCAAACTATAACCATGCAGCAAACTACAATGAGAATGATCTGCATTAGGTTGTCTGAAACAGGCACTTAAACCAATGTTGTGCCCGTAAGTTTTTGTGCTATAGTAAGCCATATTTTACCTCGTTGGTTGAGGGGGCAGAATTTTTATAGTGGGATGATCCCTATTAGTCCACTGTTATTACTTATATTAATATAAGTTAATTTAGTTGTCAACTGGTAATGCATCTAAAAGTATGTTGTGATAAGATTGTGTTTTAGGAACTTTGAATGCCCAGTGATTGCATATAAACTCGCCAGTCATAGTGACAAAATATCTGCCACCTTTGTTCATATCTTTTGGTCGTTCCATTGCCCAAGCATTAGGAACTTCTACACCTGGACGAGTATTGCGTATGGCTTGTTTTGTAAAGGTGGTTAGTTTATGACTATGACTTCCGTCTGCTGAAAATGCTTCACCATAAACATCTGTGCTTGCGCATTCATATGGTTTGAAGCCTTGCATATGAAACACAATATCATCGTGTCCACTTACAGGATTGTTAACAATCTCTATTTTAACATCTTGGAATACATTCGTATTTTTGAAACTTAGGTATGTTACACCCATTATTATCAAAGTGGCAAGACTGATGCCACTTAATATGTTTATACTTATTATTGCTAGGTATTTCATTATTCCCTCAGTTCGTCCTTTATGGCAGCCAATTCGTCTTTTACTTCGAGTAGTTCTTTGGTAGCATTACTCATAGTTTTTACAATAAATCTGACTGTAAAAATAGTCCAAAACCACCACACCACAGCAGTCATAGCAAACAACACCATTCCAACATTGAATAGTATGTTAAAACTACTTATTCCGTAACTGAGTGAAACAAAACATCCCAACAAAAAAACCGTTGGTGCTATTTTAGCATATAAATCCCAACGGGCCACCTGTTTATCTATATTGTTTGCCTTATTAATATTTGCCTTCATTTGTTATTTATTAAGCAAACTTTGCCTATTATATATGTCTATAAATCTGTAGGCAATTTTTTCATGGGCATCCTTACCGGCATGCATAAGATCTCTAGCTTTGCAATCATCAATTATTAAATCATCGCACGAATCTGTATTCATGTGTACTAGATTAATCTTATTTTTAACACAAAGATTTTCGATTGCATCTAATGTTTTGTCAAAGTTAATTTGAGTAAAATATTGATGGTTTAAATAGGATAGTAAATCTTTAGGATAGTGTGACCACCATGTTGCGACCATCCATTTTTTTTCAAACTCATCCCATATTTCTATTCTGCCTGGATGAGGAGAAAATAAAAAAAGATTTTCAAACTTGTAATCTTGATTGATCAAATACTTTAATATTCTATAGCAACTGTCAATCCCTGCTCCTGCTCTAGCAGCATTATATGTAGGTTTCTGCAAAAACTTTGTTACAATGCTGGTCCAAACACACTCAATAGGCAATCCTATTCCAAATGTATGACTGCAACCTAAGAACAAAGTATATGGAACATTTTTTTCTAAGTCTTTGTTATTTCTAAAACCTAAACTATCACAATGATATTCAAAACTATCAGGTGTCCATCCTAACTTTTCTAACTTTGCTTTTGATTTTGGATTTTTTTGATTTTCATTCCATCTTTCTTCGTCATCGCTGCTTACCCATTGATGTACTCCGCTGTTTCCATTAACACCATTAAGTAAATCAATATACAGTCTATCTGACATTAATATGCTCCTCCTTCGGCATGACCATTGCCATACCAAACATCTATTTCTGCTTTCTTTATCCTGTCGTATCTAAAACTTCGCCAGCCGCTTTTTTCGTGAGTCTCTCCAATCATCCAAACAACAATAACTTTTTCTTCTAAGTTACGTATTTTTGTTTGGCTTAACTTGTCGTCACGCTGTGCAGGAGGAAGCATACTAGGAATCAAACTGCATTTCATTGTGCGTTCGTCGCCATTTAGTTTTGTGAATGTAACGTCAACAATCTCATTGCTTAACATTTCAAGAAGTTCTTCACGTGTAGGAACCCCCTTTAATGCTGCAACTGTTTCAGCGACTTTCGATGACTTTGTCTGCGAATCCATTGTCTACTGCCTCATGTGCTGATAAGAATGTATCAAACTTCATAGTTTCAAACAGTTCATCGTATGTTTTGCCTTTGCTGTTATGTTTTACATACAATTCTGTTAAACGATTGTTCAGTCGTTTACTTTCTTCAAAGTGTCTGCGAGCATCTTCAAACTCCAGTTCTTGTACGTGGATACTACCACTGGTGCCTCGTGTGCCTGAGCTTACACGATGGATCATAGTGCGGCTTTCTGGCAATACATAACGATGTCCTGCTGCGCCTGCTTGTGCTAGGAAACTACCCATACTTGCTGCTTGACCCATTACCATGGTATGTACAGGTGTTTTAACAAACTGCATAGTGTCGTAAATAGCAAGACCTGATGTAACACTGCCGCCTGGGCTATTGATATACAGTTTAATAGGTTTATCCGGGTTTTGACTTTCCAAAAACAGCATTTGGGCAACTACAAGATTTGCCATTGTGTCTTCAACTACACCTTGTAGCATAATGATGCGGTCTTTAAGTAGTCTACTATAAATGTCATAACTGCGTTCGCCTTTTGCTTCGCTTTCAACTACAATTGGTACTAGGGGCATTGGTTTTCCTTTTTAATATACTTTTAAGATTATTGTGTCTGCATTAAGTCTACCGTTTAACTTAATGTCAGTTGTTTTGATTTCATCTAAAAACTTGCGTAACTTGACTTTACTTGCTTTTTTAAAGTCTTTAAGTGTTTCTTCTGGTTTACGCAAAGTTTTTTGAATACTTTTATTTTCGTCAAAAAATGTCAAAGTTGTACCTTTAACTTTTATTGTGCTATGTTCTTGTGCAACGTATTTTCCTAGTTTACGAGTTTTAGTATTATAAACCCAAACTTCAGTAGCATCAATAATATCTATAGGATTAATGCTTACTATCTGTAACTTATCATCACGCTCTTTGTACTTTATTTTAGAAATAAGTTTTTCTTTACTCAGTGGCGCTTTTTTACGTGGCTTGCGTGTAGCTTTAGCACTGTCTATAACAACGTCACAAGCGCCGTGCAGCGTCTCTAATGCTTCTAAGTATGCTTTAGCATCTGCTTTAGTTAGATGGCTGTAGCCTTCGCGTAGCTGCTGTAGCATGTCTTTTTCATGTTCATCCTTGCAGCGATTGATTTCACCAGGAGTCGGAAGTTTTTGTATTAGTTGTGCTTCTTCAAGTTCTCCAAGGTAAAAGTTTTTAATTTTACGAGCATGAGCTTGTGTAACTTTATACTTAGAAAAATGACTAGTAAAATCAAATCCTTTAGGATCAAAGTTTTTCTTGTTAGTGATAAAACCGTCTAACCATTCTTCAATGGCTTCACATGTATCGTATGCTTGATCTCTAATACGTTCTTGTATGCTTGGCACATACACATTCTTTTTGGTTTTTTCTTCTGCTTTCTTTTCTTCTACTACCTTAGCACCTTCTTCGGCAAGTTCTTTGATCCAACGATCAATACCTGTTTTATATGCTTCGGGTACAACAGACTCTTGATCATTGTCTAAAAGGTACGCCGCACAAGTCCAATGACTCTTCCCACCAACCTTCCAATCCGGTAGCTTATTGATAGCAGTAACAACCTTTTTGTCGTAATGTTTTTTAATGTATGTTTTAACAGTTGTTAGCCACTCCTTTGGTTCTACTTCATAGTGTGTGTAGTATTGTGCTTTATGCCAAGTTAAACCTTTTGTTGGCATAAGTGGCATCATATTTGCACCGCGACGACTAGATCTAACCGTTTTCTTTTTCGGTTTAGCTGCTACTTTACTTGCCCGTGCCATGTGAGTCTCCTATCTGTGTTTTAACACTATATAGTCTATCACAAGACAAGTCAAGATTTATTTGACTTTAACCTGACATTTGGTGCCGCAATGTGGACAATATTGGTTACCTCTTTCTATGCAATATTTTTCTTCCATAGTAGCAAATGACCAATATCCTTTACACGCATTACACGTGAGATGCCAGATGATTTCTTTAACCGCCGTAATCATAAAAATATTTATATTTTGTAATGTTCTTGTAAAAAAGGAATGATTATTTTATCGACATAAATTTTATTTTGTTCACTGTTTGGATGAAAAAATTCTTCTTTTGTAAACTGTTTTGTATTTTTAATCACCCATGGTAGTTGAGCTGGTAAAAACTTAGACCAATCTACTAGTTCTTTTAAATAGTCTATTTGCGCAGTATTTTCCCAGTCGCCTTCAAATGTGTAATCATTTATTGTGCTCATAAAATATTTGATTTTATGTTTTTCAAGATACCATTGTGTTCTTAAAACATGTTCGTAACTGTTAACAATACTTTGTGTTGTATCGTAAAAATATCTGTAATAGGTTTGTGAAAACTTGTTTGTAAATCCTACATTTTGCAAATGCCAAGTACCGTATTCATCGTTGCTTGGCCATTGGTGTCTGCCGCTTGGACTAGGATTTGGACTTAGCATATAATCTAAGTTATTTTTATTTGGCAGGTAAAACTGTTTTCGATCTTCTGTACTCCACATAACGCCAACAAGAAAATCTTTAGCATCATATTCTTTTAAAAGATTACTAACTGCATGTATAACATTTCTACTAATCAACTCTTGTCCGTTACTGCTTATGCCTAAATGTAAAAAACTTTCTGGTTTGTAATAATGTGTTAGCCATTCAGGCCATGTGCATGGCGTAGCTGATGTACCTTTTGTATAATCACCTGGCTTGCTGAAACTACACCCTGATGTAACTAAATATTTCATCGTTGTCTACGAAAAAACCCTTCTTTACTGTGAATAGCAGCAATCAACTCTTCCCACTGTTCAGGACTTATTTCTATTATAAAATCTGTATCTGTTTCTGGATCATATTGTCTGATGTAAACCAAATCGTCAAAACTGTTTACTATCAAATCACCGTGTATCCCGTGATCGTCCATTATGGTGATACACACTTCGTCGTGGTCAAACTCTACACTATACATAAAAATATTTAGTTATGGTAGAAGTGCCAGGAGTCGAACCTGGTCGAGAACGCTAATCTGGCGCTGAAAGTCTTATAAGGACTCCCTGTGTACCGACACCCACTTCCACAGTGGCGGAGAGTGAGGGATTCGAACCCCCGGATGCTTTCACATCAACGGTTTTCAAGACCGCCGCTTTCGACCGCTCAGCCAACTCTCCTTTGGAGTGCGTGACAGGACTCGAACCTGCATGAAACGGATTTGCAATCCGGTGCCTAACCATTCAGCGACACACGCACATATTTGGTCTTGGTGGCAGGATTCGAACCTGCGATCTCTTGAACCCAAATCAAGCGCCTTACCAGACTAGGCCACACCAAGATTGGCATCGGTTGAGGGATTCGAACCCCCTGATTATTTCTAATCCTGGTTTTGGAGACCAGTGTGCCACTCCAACTGCACCGAACCGACAAAAAACTATGTTTCACTCCTTTAATAAAAAAAGCCCCTAACAACTTAATGCTAGGGGCTGTTGAAATAACTTTTTAAAAAGTCACGTCAAGACATACCCCACTTTCGTGATGGCCAACATATTATCGATGTTGTGTTAGTCTTGAACATGTTAGTATTCCTTTTGTCTATACTTATTTATACTTTATTTAGTTTGGTTTGTCAACCACTTTTTTTAATTTGGAGCGGGTGATCAGGATCGAACTATCGCAACTCCATTCCAAGTGCTGCTCGTCCTTGTCCTTTATTACGCCCGCTAAATGTGTCACTTTGTGAGTGACAATTTGGACATATCAAACGCAAGTTTTCAATACTATTATCGTTTGCAAGTCCATTTATATGATCTACTTGTAAAGTTATTTCTAAGCCGTTCCAATCACTAATGCCACAGCACTCAC
>Ga0208162_1000291_pt1 | contig 29662 bp, 25 predicted proteins | sample CB_VirMetaG_4_FD_184539 | JGI IMG/M metagenome (GOLD analysis project Ga0208162, IMG submission 184539) | Freshwater to marine saline gradient viral communities from Chesapeake Bay - CB_1508_1M Viral MetaG (SPAdes) (version 4) | ecosystem: Environmental > Aquatic > Marine > Coastal | place: USA... | reverse complement strand
TAATAAATCCAGGATTTGCGTTTCTAAGATTAGAATTCGTAACACCCGCACCTAAGGTTGTTGCATTTAGTACTTCATCAGTGCCAACATAATAACTAGCTGATGGATCATGTAAACCAAAATTTACATTAGATTGCCATGCATCAAGAGCAAATGAATATTTGAGTTCTTTTCTAATACTTGTAGAACCAATACCAATAACAGTTCCATCAAGGCCAGATTCTGATGTCTCTTGAGAATTAAAAATAATAGAATCTGTACTAAGAATAACGTCATCTTCAAAGAATGTAATTCGATTACTAGTAAATCCAACTGGAGTTCCTTTAACCTCAAGGTCACCCTCAATGAATACAACACCATCCGCAAAAGGTTTAATAGTAATAGATGAAGGTCCGGCAATAGTCGTTTGACTAATATTTAATGATTGTGTTGTGTCTATTCCAGTATAAAATGCATCTGCAGTTAGAATACCCGAAACAATATTCCCAAGAGTGGCATCAGAACCTTCAGTCAAAACGCCAAACGTACCAATATATCTGTATCCAACAAGATATATGTTTGAAGAATTTACTCCACTCGGAACTACACTGCCATTAAAATTTAAGACACCAGAGGAATAATCAAAAAACCAAGTATCATTAGATCCTGCACCAGCAGCAGATAGTTGTACACCACCAGATGCAGGATTGCCTCTATAAACTTTAATGATATAATCTGGACCAAAGCTGGGATCAATCCAATTTGTTACAATATCACTATTATTATCGTTATATGTTTGTCTCGAAATAAATGTTCTGTTCCCACTCACTGTGGGGTCAACAGTCATCCTAAAAGCAGATGATGTTGAATATACTTGGATAACAGATGTGCTGCTACTTGGTGGAGTTCCTGATATTAGGTTACTCTGTGCCCAAATTAAATCAGCACGAGTTACTATTGGGGAAGGAATAGCTTCTGCGAATGGTGCCTTTTTTGTTCCCGACAAACTAGAATCTTCGGCAATACCCGTTTTGGATGCCGTATATCCAATTTTCTTTAATAGAAAATCTACCTTCTGCTCTTGAGATGCTGCCACTTACTTATTTCTCCCTACCCTATGTAGACGTGAATGACATGGCAGTAATTGACTGCCCAGAGTTTAATCTCCAACGAATTAAAACACGATTGTTTGAATCATTAGATGAAGATTCTGTACCAAATACACATGTAAATGTTCCACCAGTACCGTTCATTGCACCACCAGAAGAACATCCTGGTTCTGCCGACGTTGGAACACCAGCACCTCTATATGCTTGGAACATGTCTGCCCAACCATTAGTGCCTGACAAAGATGAAGTCCATGTAGAATTGTCAGGCATACACACCCAACACCCTGCATAAGATCCACTAACAACAATATTAAATTCCGATACCTGAGATCTTATAAACTGCATTTGAAAATATTGTGCCCCAGTTCTACCAGAAGAATAATCTGGTCCTACTGGTAACCAAGATCCACTAGAATAATCTGTTTGATCATGTCTCAAAGTGCCTCCTCTAACAATAGATTCATATACTGCTGCAGTATTAGAAGCAGTGAATGATGTATAAACTGGTGTGGGATTATCGGCATTAGATCCAGCATTCACTCTAACTGCATTACCAGAACCAGTTCCTAAAGAAGAAACAAGAACGTTATCCTCATCAATTTTATTAGTTCTTGCAGTTGTTCCCATCATATTAACTGCCTGAGTTATAGTCGCTCTAACAGAATCTGATCCATATGGTGTAGTCGCAGTATAGTTAGAGAACTTTGTCGCATCAGTATTGACAGTTTGATGGAGATCTCTAGGTGTCTGAGAAACTAAGCAAGTTACACCAGTACCTACACCATAATTCTGGACTGGTGGATTCGTTCCACCATCAAAATTTGTATAACTCTTAGTACCTCCATTTTGGAATCCTGTGGTTTGACCACTAGATGCCAAGAAAGTGTTCTGAGTATACATATCACCACTAGCATTCTCACAAGTTATTACATAAGTGAATGCATTGTTAGAAGATTGTGTGTAATGTGGTACACCAGAAGAATAATTTAAGGTTGGTGAAGTTGGTGTTATTGGAGTAGTAACACTTAAAATAGGTGCAGTGACCGTACTTCCATCCTCATACCAAAATGCTTCCTGAGTTTTATTTCCAATATGCTCAATAAAAGCTTTATTATATCCATCTGGACTAAAAGCATTTATTAATCTAGCATCATAAACCTCATAAAACAATGAAGCAATTCCAACATTTCTTGATGATTCTGCTGCATCTTTATCATTAGCAATTTGCAATGCTCCATATATACCATTATTGGATCCTACTGATAGAGTTGTAGTTCCAACTCCGACAGCATTTACATATCCAACAACTGTTCCAGTATCACCAGGACCATATTCAGTAATATAATTGGAAGTAATACTATTAGATGTATTTCTAATAACTACTGCTCCTGCTGATGGAGATGTTCCATCAGTATTGTTTGGAATAGTAAATCCAGAACATAATCTAGAAGTTGAAGTAATAGTTAAACTAAATGGGGCATTACTAATATTTGTTGGAGGTTTGGGGACTAATTTACCTAAGATAAAGTTAATCTCATTGACAGAATCTTTTGTATAATCTGCAGTATCAATTCCAACTGCTCCTGGAAGAAATCCTCCAGTAGGTGTTCCAATAACCTGATCTCCAAAAAATTCCGATGCAGTTACAAAACCAGTTACCTTTACATCATCAATAACTGATAATCTATAATTATCAAGAGGAATTGATGTTCCGATTCCAACATTATTTTGGGAGGGTCCGAAAACAAATAAGGGATCAACTGATAATGAAGTAAAAATTCCTGCGGTATTAGTAATAAAACCAACAAACCGCGCATCTGTTCCGGTGCTTGCAGATAATCTATTAGATAATAAGTTTTCTAATTTTGATCCATCACCATAATATTCTTTTGCACTTACAAATCCTACGACTTCTGCATTACCATCAATATTAATATCATTAGATACAAAAATATCCGAAGCAGTTAATGCTCCAGACACTAAAACATCACCTCTTACGTCTACATCCGCTAATGCATTAGTAGTTCCAATGCCTACTCGACCAGCAGTTACTTCAAGTACTGTTGAACTATCGGTATAAGATGAAATACCGACTTTAAATTGTCGAGCGCGTTCGCTTAAAAACTTGGACATTGAATCAACCTATGCATCGTTGGTAGAAACCGTAGATTCTGATATATATCAGAACGTTATAATGTATTTATTTAATTAAAAAGTTTCTCCTTCTTCGCTTGAAGCAGTAATTTCAGGAACAGCAGACTGTGCTTTTGAGCGACTCTTAGAAGTACGTTTTGTCTGCTTTTCTTGAACTTTTATCATTTCTTCAATAGTATTATTTAATTCCTTAATTAATGAATTTAACGTAGCAACCTTTGCTTCTAGGGCAATGTTCTGGTTAAAAAGGTCAAATGTTTTTTGCTGATAGATAGAAATTAAAGTTTTATAATCATCTTCTTTAATATACTGAAAATCACTTCCAGTCTCAGTATTTTTGGCCATAAAAAAATAGGTGTATAATACATACACCTATTTATGTGTGTTAGAATATATATTTTTTTATTAATTCAATGTTTCAAGAACTGAAACAATGAATTTAACATCAGTATTTGTACTTCCTTCAACCTTCAGGGAATCTCCCTGCTCCATAACCAATTTACCTGCTAAGAGGTTTGCAGAATCATTTGCTGGGATTGGGAACTCACGGAATAATTCGGTTGTTACCGCAATACCTGCTTTGGTTCTTACATGTGATAGGCTAATGTCTTGACTTGAAGCGCCGACATTTGCTGCTTGTGCCAGGAGGAGGACTCCCGTGTAACCCACGGGAGCAGTATAAATTCCTACTGGTTCTGTTGAGACAACGTTAGTAATTGTCTTGAATACGTTAAGGGCTAGTGCCATGGATTACTCTCCTCCGAGTGCGAGAATGAATGGTGTTAGTGTTGAGAACAACGACTTAGAATATGAGGTTCCGGAAATTGTTCCGGTATTCTGGTTAATGATCAGTCCATCACCAATTTTGAAGTTACCTGACTGGTCCGTACTGGTGAAGACCACCAGACCACCATTCAGATTGACAGTTTCATTTTCAGGAATTGTAACTCCACCATTCTGTGGAAGAGCTGTCTTAACATTAATGCCAGATCCGATATATTCGAATGCGTGTGACGAAGCAAGAACTCTGGATTGCTTGTAGAAGTAAACTTCTGTTCCAGCATCAATTTGATATGGAACCTGAGCATCTAGGGTAACTGTTGAAATGCCAGTAGCATCTGGTAAAGTTGCCTTAGAAACTGTATAATATGTTGGATACATTGATGGAACTATTCTTGCTGCGGTTCCTGAACCTGTTGGTGGTGCTATAGTCACAGTAGGTGGAACAATAAATCCTCTACCAGAAGAAACAACTTCAACACCAACTACGACACCCTTTTCAACTGTCGCGATTGCTTGTGCAGGAACACCCCAAGATGTTGTAGGATCAGTAATTGTAACCTCTGGTGTCTCTGTGTAACCGGAACCACCATTGGTGACCTTGATCCTATCCAGCTGATAGTAAAGTTTGTCAAACACAGTTACCTGACCATCAAATGGTCTCTGTGGGTTAATTTGTACAGTTCCGCCAGAAGTGTAATAATGCTCAAATGGACCTGCGCCAAAGTTGGCAGTGAAGAATTCACTATCTTGATATGATCTAACCGGTGTTGGAGCACCCTTGAGTATCGCGTCAGTCGCAATTCCAATAAGGTTATCAATGGTATCCTTAACGTTCTGACATGCGTCGGGATCGTTGTTGGATTGAACCGCTGGATCATCCAGCAGAGTGAAGTCCTTATTGTTAAGTTGATTATTAATTGCGAGTTGCATGTAGTCAGCAGATGCGCGGAACGCAGTGACCGTCTCAACTTCCTCACCAAGTAGACCCTTAGCGAGAGGTTCACCATCTTCATCAAAGTAGTAGTTAGTTGCTTCAATGGTTCTCAGGTTGGTTGAGTTCTCTAGGTCATAGACAACTGCATCAACGAAGTAACCGATGTCTCTTCTGCACTTGGACTCTTGGTCAAGGAATGTTCCAACATTATCTGCATAATTATCAAGTGTTGTAATTGTTCCAAGACCAATTGCCTCAGTAACAATTCCAATTCTGTTATCAACAAGATCTTGAACATCTTGACATGTGTCAGAATTTCCAGACCTGGTATAAACAATATCACCTCCAACACCATTATAAGTTGCTGGACCAAACGTTAATGTGAGATCCTTAGCATAAAGTTGGTTTGTAAGAGCCTTCTTCATATAATCACCAGCAGCACCAAAAGCAACCGCAGATTGAGTTCTTTCTTCATTCAATCCAGGAGAAATTGGTGTTCCATCAGTATTAAAGTACTGTCTAGCAAACGCCTTAGCATAAGTATTTCCACCAACAAATACGTCAGTCGAAATTGCATCTACCAAGTATCCAATATCCCTAGCACACTTGTATCCACCTGGAGAAGAAGTTGTGCCAAGTCCAACAAAATCATCTGCATCAGTACCATATCCAACTGTTTGACCAAACTCACCAGGAATCTGATAGAAGTAACCGGTATTCGTTCCAATAGATCCATTATAAAGTGGAGTAATACTATTTTGACCAATTACCGTAGTAACAATTCCAACTAATGTTTCGATAGAACCTTGAACATCGATACAAGTATCTGCATTACCAGAAGCATTGTAAGTTACAATACCGACTCCACCATAGGTTGCAGGTCCTTCTGTGAGGGTTAGATCCTTACGATAGAGTTGATTAGTAATTGCCTTCTTCATAAGTCCTTCAGATTCAGCAAATGCTGTGAGCGAAGGAGCTTCTTCTCCAGAAAGTCCACCTCTAATTGGAGAACCATCAGTTGTGTAATACTGCTCACCAAATCCTCTGGAGTAAACATTACCGCCAGTGAATACGTCAGTTGAAACTGCATCAACGAGGAATCCAAGGTCGCGAGCACACTTATAACCGCCTGGATTCTCAGTGCTTCCGATCGATGTTGTTCTATCGAAAATGCCCGTATTTTGTGTGCCGAAACTGGTTGTATTTCCTGCACCAAGAGCAACTGTTACTATTCCAACAAGAGAATCAATGTTATCCTGAACATCTAAGCAAGAATCTGCATTACCCGATTGAAGAACAGGAATATTTGTTGTTCCAACACCATAGTACTGAGGACCAGAGGAGATTCCAAGATCCTTAGTGTAAAGTTGGTTGGTAATAGCATCCTTCATCCATTCACCAGCACCGTCAAGACCAACTACTGTTGGAGCAATTTCATTTCCATCAATGTATACAGCTCCTGATTCATTGAAATATTGAAGTGTAAATTCTTGCGAATACTTATTACCAGCAATGAATATGTCAGTTGAAACTGCATCAACAAAGAATCCGATATCTCTTGCACACTTCTGACCTCCAGGGGTAGTTGTTCCAAATCCAGCACTAGAATCAAAGATACCAGCAGTTTCTGTAGGGAGAGAAGTAGTATTTCCTGCTCCAAGAGTAACAGTAACAATACCAGTAAGAGTATCAAGATTATCTTGAATATCTAAACATGCGGTCGAATCTGTATTAGTTACATCCGAACCTACATTGTAATAGGTTCCTCCTGCAGAAACTGTAAGGTCTGAGTATGCAGCACCAACTAAGGAGTTAGTGATAGCATCCTTCATGTATACAGTTGCTCTTTCGAACGTATAGATTGATTCATCAAGTTCACCATCAACACCATTGGTAATTAGAGATCCATTTTCAAAGTACTGTAATGTAAATTCTCTTGAATAAGTGTTTGAAGCAGTAAGAGCATCAAGAGAAATTGCATCAATATAGAATCCGATGTCTCTCTTACACTTTTCTTCGACCTGAGGGAAATTGAATGCACTGAATAAAGGATTGTTTACAGCATCTGTAAACGCAAGTCCAACAATTACATCCTTATTCAGTTGGATCATTCTGTATGCATCATAGAATCTAGATCTTGCATTCTCTTCCAGATCACCTGGGAAGTAGAATGTATCATATGCATCATATCCTTGAGCAATAGAACCGATAGATCTATCAATAAGTTCCTGTCTATTTTGTTGGATCAGGCGATATGAATCGAAGTATCTATACTGCTCATCATCTCTTTCGTCAAATCCATAATTAAGTGTTGGGAGTTGAGAAGTTGTTCCAAGTCCGACTGCAACAGTTGCAATTCCGACCAGGTTCTCAATCAGATCTTGTACGTCAGCACAGGATTCTGGGCTTCTATTATCACCAGTAATATAATCAGGAGAGATCGTAAGATCTTGTCCATTGAGTTGGTTTGTTACAGCACCTCTTGCGAGATCTCCAAGTGCAGAGAATGCTGTTACAGATTCAGATTCTTCACCAAGAACTCCATTAACAATTGGATTACCAGCACCATCGAAGTAGGAAAGTGCAAATCCAACAACATTGTCGTTAGAACCTGCCCATACATCTTCTGCGAGTGCATAGTGAAGATATCCGAGGTCGCGAGCACACTTAAATCCGCCAGGTGAACTTGTAGTTCCAATTCCAGACTGATTAAAGAATCCTACATTAAGAGATGGTAACGAAATTGTATTTCCTGCACCAATTGAAGATGTTGTAATCGCAACTAAGGTATCGATTTCATCTTGAACATCTATACAAGCTGCTGCATTACCAGACTCAAGAACAGGAATGTCTCCACCACCACCATTATAAACTGCATTACCAGAGGAAATTCCAAGGTTCTTATAATTTAATTGGTTAGTAACTGCTTTCTTAGAATAGTCGGCAACATAATCGAAGGATACAATTGAAGGAGCTTCTTCGCCAGATAATCCATTAGTAGTTGGATTTCCACTATTATCAAAGTAGAAGTTGACGAAATCAATAGAATAACTATTACCACCAGTAAATACGTCTGTTGCGACAGCATCTACAAGATAACCAATATCTCTAGAACACTTAACGCCCCCTGGTGATGTTACACCATATCCAGTATGATTAAGAGTTAATTTAGTAAATTCATCTGTATTAAGAACAAAATTTCCTCTATTTTCTGTAGGAAGTTGTGTAATAGTTCCAAATCCAATCGCAACAGTTGCAATTCCGACCAAAGTATCAATTGTATTTTGAACATCAACACAAGCGTTTGGATTTCCTGAGATAAGAACAGGAATGTCTAAACCAGATACTCCATATCTTTCTCTACCTGAAGAAATTCCAACATCCTTAGAATTCAATTGATTAGTAACTGCTTTCTTCATATATTCAGAAGCAGAATCAAATGCTGTAATTGATTGTGTCTCTTCACCAATCAATCCATTGTTAATTGGGAATCCATTGTTATCAAAATAGAGTAGTGAGAAGTCTCTTGCATAACTATTTCCACCAGTAAATACGTCAGTTGAAACAGCATCAACAAGGAATCCTAGGTCGCGAGCACACTTAAATCCACCAGGTGAACTTGTAGTTCCAATTCCAGATTGTGCAAAGAAACCAGCATCAATATTTGTGGGAACGTCACTGGCTTTTGCTGTGGTTCCAAGACCGACAACACTAGTAACAATGCCAATCAAAGTATCAATATTATCTTGAACATCAATACATGCATTAACATTACCAGAAGGAAGAACAGGAATGTCTCCACCACCACCATTATAAACTGCATTACCAGAAGAAATTCCAAGGTTCTTAGTATAAAGCTGGTTAGTAATAGCATCCTTCATCAATTCTCCAGCAGCACTAAATGCTGTGAATGAAGGTGCTTCCTCGCCAGAAAGACCGCTTGTAATCCATGTTCTATAATCTGCTTTGAAAGATCTAACGGAATCTTGTGAAGTTCTTACAAACGTATGAGCAGATTGTGGGAGATGCTTAACAGCACCAGCATCAGCACCTACGAATGTATGTGCTGTTTGTGGTTCATGCTTGATAGCATTACCTTCCGCATAAACAAATGTATGTAAAGAACCACTAGCAGTTCCGGCATCTCCAACGTTAACTGTAAATGTTCCAGTTTGTCTTTCGAGACCATCTGCAACTGCACTTACAAATGTGTGAGTACCAGTATAAGATGATGCACCAATATTGATCTTGAAAGTATTTGTTGTTACATTAGAAATTTCTAACCAACGACCGGATGGATAATCATATCCTGCACGAGGATATGCCTTAGATACCGTATTTCCATCAAGAACACATGTGAAAGTCAGAGAAGAATCATCAAGTTTAATATAATCTCCATCAACAAATCCATGAGTTGGAACAGTAAGAACTACTTCACCAGTTTCTGCATTATATTCAGCATTAGTTACTGTATGAGTAGAAAGACCAACAGAAGTAATTGCAGTAGCAATACCAGAAATTGGATCAGTTGAACGTGGGTAAGCATGTTCAGTAGAATTTCCATCCTGATCACAGGTGAATACCATTGATTCATCTTCAATAATGATATTTCTACCAACACCTAATCCATGTTGACCAACAGTAACTGTTAAATCACCAGTTGCAGCATCATAAACCGCATCAGATGGTGTGAAATACTTATTAGGACCGGAGGCACCTACATTAACAGTTAATGTAGTTTCAGTTACAGCAGTGATTGGGATTGATCTACCTGCATATGGATCAATTCCTGGACGTGGGTATGTTTTCTGTGATTGATCTCCATCAAATCTACAACTAAAGGTGAATGAATTATCTTCAATAATAACACCTTCACCAACACTCAAACTATGAATACCAACAGTAACTACAAAATCACCAGTTGCTGGATCATAAGTTGCATTAGTTGGGTTGAATGCTACATCAGTTCCAGAAGCACCTACGTTAACCGTAATTGATGTTGCACTTGTTCCTGTAATTGCTAATCCACCATTATAAGCAATTTGACCAGAAGAAGGATAGCTGTGCTCCGTCTTATCGCCATCCATGGCGCAAGTGAAAGTGAAGCTATTTTTTTGGAGATAAACTACATCAGAAGTTTGAAGTGGATGTCCATTTCCAATGAACATTACAAAATCACCAGTTGCTGGATCATAAGTTGCATCGGATGGAGTCCATGCAGCATACTCTTGGAAATTATTATCTAAGAATCCAATAGCATAAGAATTACCAGAGGTAAACACATCGGTTGAAACAGCATCAACGAGGAATCCAACATCTCTACCACACTTAAGACCACCTGGAGAATAAGTACTGATACCTAATTCTTGATTAAATTCTCCAACATCTATGGTTCCTTGAGTTGTTGGTAAGAATCCTGTTGTCCCAAGACCAACTGCAACCGTAACGATACCTACAAGAGCATCAATATTATCTTGAACATCAAGACAAGCAGCAGAATTACCAGATCTTAAAACAGGAATAGAAGAACCAGCACCAGCAAAATATGCAGTACCAGAAGAAATCCCAATATCTTTATTAAAGAGTTGGTTGGTGATTGCATCCTTCATGTATTCACCAGCAGCTTCAAATGCTACGATTGATGGACCTTCTTCTCCAAGAAGACCATTAATGATTGGAGCAGCGTTATCAAAGTATTGGAGTGCAAATCCATCAGAATAGAAATTGCCAGCAGTAAATAAGTCAGTAGAAACAGCATCAATGAAGAATCCAGTGTCTCTTGCACACTTAAATCCACCTGGTGATGAAGTTGTTCCAAATCCAACAACAGGAGTACCAGCAGGAGAAGATGTGAAATATCCTAAATTAATTGTTGAAGTTACATCATTAGCAGTTGCAGTTGTTCCAAGACCAACAACAGTAGTAACAATTCCAACAAGAGCATCAATATTATCCTGAACATCTACACAAGATGCTTCATTACCCGAAGGAAGAACAGCAAGATCTCCACCGCCACCACCAAAAGATGCAGGACCAGAAGAAATTCCTAAGTTCTTAGAGTTCAATTGATTGGTAACAGCATCCTTCATGAACTCTGCAGCACCAATAAATCCATAAAGTGACTGAAGTTCTTCTTCGTAAAGACCTTCTGCAATTGGTTGGCCAGTGCCGTCATCAAAGTATTCTAAAATAAACTCTCTAGAATATACATTACCACCAGTGAATACGTCAGTAGAAACTGAATCAACTAAGAAACCAATATCTCTTGCACACTTAAATCCACCAGGTGAACTTGTAGTTCCAATTCCAGATTGATTGAAGATTCCTACATTTCTTGTAGAAGCAAAGTTTAATGTTGACTCATTTGTAATAGCATCTGTTACGATACTAGTCAAAGTATCCAGGTTTGCCTGAACATCTGCACATGCAGCAGTGTCAGCATTTCCAGAAGCACCGGGTGATGTTGTAATACCAAGGTCATTATATGCCAAATTATTAGTAATTGCCAACTTCATTCTGGCAGTGGCATCTTCAAAAGCATAAATTGATTGAGTTTCTTCACCTTCAATTGATCCAGAAGTAATTTGACCATTTGCAAAATACTGAAGGATGAAATCTTGAGAATACGAGTTTCCTCCTGTTAAAATATCAGCAGAAATAGCGTCAATATAGAATCCGAGGTCTCTCTTACACTTAGTCTCAGCAAAGTTTAATGAAGCTCCAAAATTATTTCTTGTAGCAGTCCAAGTTGCGTTTACGATACTATCTTTATTCTTTTGAATTAATCGATAAGCATCATAATATCTTGACCTTGCATTAGTTGTCTCATCGCCTGGGAATACCCAATCAGTTGGATATTGGTCATAGTTAATTACGATATTACCAATAGACTTGTCAATGATTTCATCTCTATTGATTTGAATTAATCTATAAGAATCAAAGAATCTTGATCTTGCATTTGTATACTCATCTCCTGGGAAAGCAAATGTCTTTCCAGCACCAGCACTTACATGATACTCTAAAGCAATTGCTGCCAGAGACTTATCAACAATCTCTTGTCTATTTTCTTGAATTAAACGATACGAATCATAGAATCTAGATCTTGCAGTAGTTTGCTGATCTCCAGGGAAATAGAAATCTGGATTATCAATAGAAATTGCAGCGAGAGATTTATCTATGATTTCTTGCTTGTTCTGTTGAATTAATCTGTAAGAATCATAGAATCTTGATCTTGCGTTTTCATATTCATCTCCTGGGAAAGCAAATGTCTTTCCAGCACCAGCACTTACATGATACTCTAAAGCAATAGATGCAAGAGATTTGTCAATAACTTCTTGCTTATTTTCTTGAATTAAACGATAAGCATCATAATATCTTGATCTTGGATTAGTTTCTTCATCTCCTGGGAAGAAGAAAGAATCATAACTATCATAATCTAAAGAAATGCTAGCAAGAGATTTGTCTACAATTTCTTGCTTGTTTTCAAGAATCAAACGATAAGAATCAAAGAATCTTGATCTTTCATTTTCTTCTGCATCACCTGGAAAGAAGAAAGTGCTTCCAGCACTAACGTGGTGATAGAGAGAAATTGAAGCAAGCGATTTATCAATAATTTCATCCTTATTATCATTAATAAGATTATAAGAATCTTTAAATCTATTTCTACTAGAATCTGGGAAATAAAAATCTGGATGATCAATAGAAATTGCAGCAAGAGACTTATCAATAACTTCTTGTCTATTTTGCTGAATCAAACGATATGAATCAAAAAATCTTGATCTATCATTTGTTACTGGATCATCAGGGAATGAAAAATCAGGATATTCTACAGAGATTTCTGCAAGAGATCTATCAATAATTTCCTGCTTATTCTGTTGGATTAATCTGTAAGAATCGTAGAATCTAGAAGAAGCATTAGTTCTTGCTTCGCCAGGGAAGTAGAAATCGGGATGACTATATGCAATAGCAGCAAGTGATTTATCCAGAATCTCAGTTCTATTGGCAGTAATTGACTCACTAGCATCTACATATCTGCCTGGAGCAACAGTTCTAACTTCGAAAATATATCCATAATTTCCTGTTGGATATTGAAGTTCAACAAGACCACCATCAGAACTACATGTAAATCCAAGTCCAGAAACTGTAACTCCCATACCAACAGAAAGTTTATGTTTTCTGTCAGTAAATATAGTACCGATTCCATTTATATGGTTGTATTCTGCATTAACGACATTCATTACAGGAGCATTTGCATCAACTTTGATTTCAAATACTGATTTATCAATTCCAGCGGTAGTAGTTACAATACCAACATACTTGAGAGGTCCGACACCATCAGCGACCAGACCGAAGTTACCGAAAGAAGAGTTAGAGTTCGTAAGGTCACAAGCACCACCGGACTGACACAGAATTGCAGTGTCGGAGCAGATGGTAAACATGGAGACCAACTGAGCAAATGCTTCGTTGAAGATCTTTGCTCCGAGTCCACCTGGGTTAATTTGGGTATATGAGTCAAGAACCATTGACTTAATAGGTCCAATGGCATATTCACCGTCAATATTCAGACCAACTGTACCTGGAATGAAGTTAGTGCAGTTCTGAATGTATGGTGATTGGTCAATATATGGTACAATTTCTGGGTTAAATGTAACAATAGCACCATTTGGATTGTTTGGTCCAATAAATGACATTTCAGCAATATATACTCCATTATCAAGCCAGAAAATATCTCCTTGATTTTTTGGAGTAACCGTAACTTCGCGAAGTGAGTCACCAACGACTGACACATTATTTGGAAGTACAATGGGGTTATCTTCTAGATAAACTCCAGCACTAATTTTAATAACTGTTCCTGGGACAGACTCAGCGACAGCGGCCTTGATGGTTCGCTTTGCGTCTCCGAGTTTCTTTCCTGTGTTGTTGTCGTTACCATCTTGAGTTACATATAGGACGTTGATTACAGTAGCACCAGCACCAACTCTTACAACATCAGTTCCAATTCCGGAACGATTACGAGCAATATAGACTTCACCATCATTAGTATTGATAGCAATTTCGCCCAATGGCAAATCTGCTACTGATGGGATTTTGCCAGGCACACTGGACCTTTTAAATCGAATTTTAGGATTTGCCATTAACCTAATACAGAGTTCTTTTTTCTTTATTTTTATTTATCAAAACCAATAAATCAATCTAACATTTTAAAATTCAAGTTACATTTTTTTATATTTTTTAATATTTTTTAATACTTATTAATTACTATACGTATGATCCACATTCTATAGTAATATTTTCCAGTAATCTCTCACCATCTCTACAATCAATCACTTGTGATTGACCAGCACAATCATTAATCCATAATGAACCAAGTTCTAATGCTGCATATGCAGTAGCAACAACACTATTACCTTCAACAACCGAACGTTGAGCGAATTTCATTCTGTCATCATCATTATCATAATACATTACTGCTTTCTCTGCAGAGTTAGTAGCAGTATCAAAATAGTTTAGAACGACACCAACGTCATTTCCCAAATCCTGTGAAGGAGGAACAAGCTCATTGGTATCTGGGTCGAGGACAAGACCTAATTCAATCAGAGGGTCTCTCAGGGTGAAGGTCTCGGAATCGACAAGAAATCTTCCACCATCAATGAACAAATCACCCGTGATATTAGCATTACCAATAACTGTCAATACAGTTTCAAAGTCGGTATAATCTTTTATACCAATGGTCTGATTTCTAATAGTTGGGCTTAAATATTTTGCCATTTTGTTAATTTTTTTCCTTTTTTATTTATTTATTATTTGATTCGAATTTAGATGAAAATTAGTACTCTCCACCATCAAAATCAATTCTATTATCCAGATCCTCATCAAGTTGATCAAGAAGTTCATCTGGTAGACCAGGTTCTTCAGGTTCAGTAACAGAAGCACGAAGAACTTCATCTGGATTAACAGATCTATATTCTTGAAGTAATTCATTAAACATAAGTAGATATTTATCCTTTCTACCTTCATCATTAACATCACTAAGATCACTAATTGTCAGTGCATCAAGAGCTGCCTGTAATTGTGCAAACAGTTCAGATGCAGCATCTGTTTCTAAGTTCTCCTTAAGATAATTCATAAACTCTTCTGGGAGACCTGGTTGTGTCGTTTCAGTAATAGCAGCTGCTATTAATACATCATCAGGATTCTTAGCTTCCCATTTATCTCTAAGATTATTATACATCAAAACAAATTTATCTTGTTTATTACTAATATCAACGTCACTAAGATCGGATAAACTTCGTGCCATACTTATACCAGTTTTTGTTAAAACATTAAAATTTGCTTGACGTTTTGAAAACCTAACACCATAGTTGATAGGTCCTCTGTAATTAACTTTTGTCATATGATTGTGTCTTCTACAATTACTGTGCCAGTAACAACTCTAGAAACAAAATCTAATTGATTATTCTGTATAAAAATATCAAAACAATTTCTTCCTGAAGATAATTGACTAGTTACAGTTCTACCCATCGATACATTGATAGAACTTTCAGATGTTGTAATTCCAACAACAAAGTCATGAGACCTTTCAGATGTAGGATGCTTCTTTATACTACCAAAAGCAGTAGTATATAAAAGATTCAAAGGATCTCCATCATCCCCAGTAACTGTAAATGACGCCTCAAAATCTGTACCCTTTTCAATACTCAAATTTACTACGTAGGCAGCCATTGAATTTATTAATCTCTTTTCTATTATTTATTGTTTAATAACTCCCGCCATCAAAATCTGTTATCGATCCAACAGTGCCAACGTATCTCCAACCTTTTAAATAAATATCGACACCAGCAGAAACAAGTGATGGTACATTTGATCCAGCAAAATTTAAAACACCAGAAGAGTAATCAAAAAACCATTCATCAGAAGCTCCACTACCACCAGCATTTAATTTAGATCCACCGGAATTGGGATCTCCAGCATATACTTCAACAATGTATCCAGATCCAAATTGAGTATCAATCCAATTAATAACATTGGGGGAAGAATTATCACCATATATTTCCCTAGCAATAAATGTTCTTCTTCCAGAAACAGTATTATCCTCTGTCATTCTAAATGCGTTTGTAGTTCCATATATTTCAATAAGTTTATATGATGGATATCCTTCACCAGGTATAATATAATAATCTGTTGATGGTGGTAGGGTAGGAATTCTTTGAGACTCAAACCATAATCCAGTATTTGAAACTATAAGTGGAGATGGTATTGGTTCCGCAAATGGTGCCTTTCTAGTACCATTAATTCCACCTTCATCTTCAGCAAGACCTGTTTTTGAAGAAGAATATCCTAATTTTTTTAATAAGTAATCTAACTTTTGTGGAATAGATATTGCCATTTTTTACTATGTGTTTGAGAATGATAGTGTATTAATTTGGTTACCAGAATTTAATTTAAACCTAATTAAAATTCTATTATTAGAATCATTAGAAGTAGATTCAGTTCCAAATACACATGTAAAAGTTCCACTCGATCCTGTCATATTTCCAGCAAAAGCACACCCATTTCCAGTATCATCGGGAACTCCAGATCCACGATATGATTGGAACATATTTGCCCAACCGTTTGTTGCAGTCAATCCAATACTTTTATCTCCACCATCACCAGTTCTCCATACTGAATTATCCGGCATACAAACCCAACAACCAGAATATGTTCCATTGATAGAAATTCTAAATTCTGATATTTGAGATTGAATGATTTCTAATTGAAAATATTGAGAACCAGATCTTCCAGTAGAATAATCTGGTCCTACTGGAAGATACCCTGTAGAATAATTTGTTTGATCATGTTTCAAATCTCCACCAACAACAACTGCCTCATATGAATTTAAACTATATACCGTTATATCGGAAGGCCATGAAACATAAGTTGGGGTGGGATTATCACCAGAAGATCCAGATTCGACCCTTCTAGCATTATTTCCCGAACCAAAGGCTAATATATAATCTTCATCAATTAAATTTGTTCTTGGTGTAGTTCCCATAATGTTAACAAACTGAGAAATACTTGCTCTAATGGCATCTGTTCCATATGGTGTGGTTGCCGTATAACTTGAAAATTTTTGTGTATTTGTAGTTACTCTAATATGGTTATCTACAGGTCTTTGTAATATAGTAGCAGTAACGCCAGCACCAACACCATAATTTCTTACAGGAGGATTAGATCCACCAAAGTGTCCATAATTTTTGTTTCCTGGATTTTGAAATCCAGAGGTTGTTCCCCCAGATGTTAAGAATGTGTAATTACTATACATATCCCCGGTGGAATTAATGCATGTAATCTGATACTCAAAATTGTTAGCAGTTGATTGTGTATAATGAGGAATTCCTGATGAATATCTAATGTCAGGAGAAGATGGACTAACCGGTGTAGTAACAATTAAAGACGGCGCACTTACTGTACTAGGATCTTCATACCATAAAAACTTTTCGGAAAGGTATATATTAGCACCAACCTGTTGCTTAATATATGCCATATTAAAACCTTTTTGATATGCGGAAGCATTCAAAATTCTAGAATCATATACCTCATAAAAATCAGATGCAATTCCTGTATTTCTACTAGAAAAAAATGCATCTTTATCATTAGCAATTTGTAATGCTTGATAAGTCCCATCATCACTAAAGTAATCATTAGTAATAGTATTGTCAGGATTAATTAAATCATTAGATGTCATTTCACGAAACCCTAATGAATTAAAGTTTACCATTGCATAAACTGTTCCCTGATCACCTGGACCATATTCAGTCAACCAAGAAGAAGTTACATTATTGGTAGTATTTCTTGGATAAGAAATACCAGCATTCACTGTATAATCGCCAAGAGTATTGTTTGTTGGTGTAAATCCATCACAAAGATACCCTGAACCTAAATTTAATAAAGAAAATTCAGCATCTTCAATAGTTGCTGGTGGTTTTGGTACTAATTTTCCTAAAATAAAATTAATATCATTAATTGAATTTTTTGTAAAATCTGAAGTATCAATCCCTATTGCTCCAGGTTTAAATCCACCCTCAGGTTTTCCAAATCTTAGTGGTCCATTATATTCACCAGCAGAAACTGAATTGGTTATTTCAATATTTTCTCTAAAAAGAGCATCTCCACCAACATCTAAATTTCGAGTAGGAACAAATGAAGTTTCACCAATAGCAACGTTGTTTTTAAATGAACTAATCCCAGAAACAAAAACATCAGCAGATCTCATTTGAGTATCTACTGATAATGTTCCGCTGATTAGTGAATTTCCATGTACGTCAAAATCTGTTTGGGCGGAAGTAGTTTTTATACCAACCTTTCCAACAACATTAAATACAGTACTATCTTCAGTGTAAGAAGATATTCCTATTTGAAGTTTTCTATTTAATTGACTTAGATATTTTGCCATTTTATGCCAAGATTTTAAGCATTCATGACATATTCACCTTATATTATTTTAAAACACTTATTATTAACTATTTAGTATTAGTCAATGGTCATTGCTTTTTAAACTCGAACATACCATACTCAGATCCCCAAAGTTGTTTTTTAGTATCTGGACAATATCCTCTATCTATAACTTTATAAGTATCTTTATTCAATATTGATGCAGTATAAAGGAATGATTTTTTGCCATTACGATATACCCAACATTTACATCCCATAATCTGACCATAGTATTGATTATCTTTTTTGATAAAAATGCAATCACAATCTTGATTCATTTCTAATCGATCTCTATCAATTTCTTCAATATTTTTAAATTCAAGATGTTTATTCCCATCTTTGACCTTGTAACTAGTTATAAGTAACTTGTCTTCGACTTGATGTACATCTAAAACAAATTGTCTGTATGGTGGTTCTTTTCTAACCGTATACTTTTGTTCACCATAAATCATACCATTAGGTAACAAAACATGCCTTAAAGATATTTGAGCATATTGAGAAGGATTTGAAAATGCTTGTATTCTATTATTAAAAGAACCTAGAATCCAATTTTTAAATTCCTCAACCATTTTCAGTACTTCCTTTTCTTTTACGTCGTGTTAAAGTAGAAAATAAAACTTTTCCTATAGTAGAAATTAAATTACCTTCAATTTCATTAAATACATTCATATTTAATTTGAAAGCATAATTTGCCTCTTCAATTATAGCATCAATTTCATTTTGATCAAATGGCAAATTATCTAATGTCATTCTATATTCATTCTTAAATTTTTTTTCGTCAGGAATGAGTTTAAAAGTATAGAAGTTCATTCCTTCATCATCAACTTTTAATGCAGTTTGAGCAATTCCTTTGAGAACTTGCCCGCCAGATAAATCTCCAATATAACGAGTATAATGATGAGCAATCAAAAGATCTTGGTTAACGTTAGAAATTTCTCTAATTCTCGATACATACTCCGTACAAGATTTAGTTTGAGTGATGTTATTCCTCCAATTTTCACCCAAATAATATTCTAAATCCTTTTCAATAGATTCTTTTCGAAATAATTCTGGATAGTAAATATTTGAAAGAATAGTATCATTCTGATGTCTTACAAATTCTTTTTCCATAGCACTGTAGATATGGTAAAGATCACAAAGTAAACGAAGATAAGATTTCCTTTCAACTACACCTTTAAGAAAACAGGTGATAAATCCTGTATTCTCTGCCATTGTATGTGACTTTTTAGTGCCTTCTTTAATTTGCTTTGATAATGTTGTCATTTTTTTTCTCCTTGATTTGATATTTTTCCTAGATATGGATCGTAGTCGGAAATGACATCTATTGTCACATCTTGACTGTTATTTTTCCAAAAATTAAGTATAGCATTATATGAATTTCTATGGAAAGCGTCAATATGATCAGGATGAATATTAGATCCCAAATCTAAATTATACAAAAATAAAGGAGATGAATATGTAACTCCTGTACCAAAAACTAAATCTTCTGAAACTGGTCTTGGCTTTATCCCATTATCGAGTTTATATTTATTACCACGGATATGATTTTTAATTATCTTTTCGGCATGATGCCTCGTTATAACATAAAAGGCAGCAGAAAAATCATTAATAAATCTATTATGGAAAGGAACTATAATATTTCCAGTACAGATAATAGAAAGTTGTAAAACATCCCAACCAAAAGGTGCTTTGGAAATTATATCTTTCCAAGTAAAATTCCAATATTTAACGGTTTCAAAACTAACATCATCCTCAGCAATAATTGCAAATGGTTCATCACTCTCTTCATAAAATGTTTTTATAGATTTTAAATGTGAAAGAACACAACCCATCTCACTAGGACTTACCATATGTGGTATTATTCCCTTCAAATTCAGAGATACATCATCCTCCTTAGCATCAAATCCACTAATTCTAGTATGATTATTTACTCCCCAGTAATTAAACTGTTTTTCCATGTATTCTCTTCTATCTTCCGCACGATCTAAATTTATCCAATAGATGTGAGGAATACTTTCCAATTTAAATTGAGATTTATTTTTTTCTAGATCCATAATACATTCAAAAGGTTAAATTACTTATCTATTATGACATTATATCTATAATTTTTTTCCAGATGGATTTTTACTATATAAAGGATTTTCATTTTCATCATATCCTTGACCAATAAAATCATATTCAATTTTTTTTCTGCTTTCAGAAAACCAACCACCTTCTTTAATTCCATGAATCATGCAATCATTTACCATAATAGGCCACAACTCTTTGGCAAGAAAAATTTGATCTGATGTGTAAAAATGTTTATGTGAATATTTAAACATAGACTTGTATATTTCTTCACTCAGTTTTCCTTTACATCCCCACATTCCAGCAAGGACAGGAAAATCATAGTGTCTTTCGTGATCTCTAATAACGGAAAATTTTTTATCAGATTCTATCCATTCATTAACACACTTCAATTCTCTCTCAGAAATTCTAGAATCTGAATCTCTAGATAATACAATATTTTTTTCGTCTTCAAACATAGAATAAAATCTCCAAAAAGCACCGAAAACACCATCACTATCAACTTCCGCAATTTCAACATTATCCATATCATAAAGAATTTGTTGATATTTTACTGGAACAGTATTATCAACAAATATTCTACATATCCAATCAGGCATTAATTTTTTAGCAATCTCTGCATTTTTGATTGCACCAACGCAATACTGAGGTTTATTTCCCCAAACACTTATTGAAATAATTTTTTTCATTTTACTTAAAAATATTTAACCAATTTTTCTCTATCACCTTTAATATATGCAATAGATTCTTTCATATCATCATCAAGTCTATTCCACAAAATAGACATTTCTTTTGCAGCAGTGTCTTTATTATAATTAGTTCCTGGAGGATGATCTACGGTATGATTGTAATCACGTATTACAGGTCTACCTCTAAGAAAAGATAATGAACATATAGAGATATCAATACCCCATCCCATTTTTTGATCTCTCATATCAATATTTCGATTTTTAAAATCCTGAATAATATCCTTGTGAATAAACCAACAAGTACAATCAGGATCTGCTACCATTTTTATATTTGGATGTAAAGATTGTAATGAAATAATATCGGTATTTTGTGAGGTGTACCAAGTATAATCCACATTTGGTGCATATACTCCCCATTCATATTCATGATAATATTTTTTAGAGTCTTCTACTAGATTATCAAAGTTATTATAACTAGCATCACCTTGAATATGAAAAAGAGCATCACCATCAAATACTTCCAGTGCCTTCAAAAACTGATCAGTGAAATAATAATCATCACCAACATTAATCCACTCTGATTTTTCATTTGTATCATCACTATTGATGACAATAACCTTATCAAAAATTTTTTTTAGTTGCTCTTCTTTTTGACAAGTCTTTTCAAATTGACCTTTCCAATTAAAAATAAACGGTTGAATTTTCATTTTTTTAGTTCGTATATTTCTTTATAAATTTGTATAATATTTTCCTCAATTTTATTGAGTTTTTGTTCATGAGACTTTAACCAATCATAATGAAAATTTTTATTATAAGTTGATTCATAATCAGGATAACTATCTAAATTATATTTGTAAGCAATATCCTGAGGGGGTTGCTCATTCTTCCATGGATAAAGAATATATTCCAATTCAGCAACTATTCCCCAAATTAAGATACGAATTTTATGTAATAAAATCATTGCATTTTTAAACGACCGATTAAATTTAATTGCTATAAAGATATTTAAGTTTTTCTATACCATCAATTAAAGAAACTTTCGGTGTCCATCCAATATTTTCTCTCGCTTTTCTGTTATCTGCTAATGTGTCTCTACATTCTCCAGGTCTAGGTTCAATGTTAATCGCATGTTCAGATATCATGTTAGAAATTTGATTAATTGAATAATTTACTCCTGTACCAATGTTTAAAACTTCTCCAGATAAATTAGATTTCATAGCTAAAATATTGGATTCAACAACATCAGAAATATATGTAAAATCTCTACGCTGTTCTCCATCACCAACAATAGTCAAAGGTTGTCCATTCTTTTTTTGTTCAAAAAATAGTCCAATAACTGGAGCATATGTACCTTTTATTGGTTGTCTCTCACCGTAAACATTAAAGTATCTCAACGAAATAGTATTAAGACCGAAAAGATCATAATACATTTTACACATTTTTTCGCCAGCAACTTTAGTTACCGAATATGGATTTAAACAATCTTCAATCATGTCTTCACTAAAAGGAATTTTATTAGATCTCCCATAAGAAGATGAAGTAGAAGAATAAATAAACCTCTTAACACCCATTTCTTTAGAACATTGAAGTGCGGTGGTTGTCCCCAACACATTATTGTGGACAGACCTTAAAGGATTTTTTAATGCAGGTTGTATTCTAGAGTCAGCTGCAAGATGAAAAACACATTCAACGTTTTCATATAAACTGACAGTATTTTCATAGTCACATACATCTATCTTATAATTTTTTGCTTTATCATTCCAATAAAACATCAAATTAGATTCGGAAGATTCATTATCAATAACGACAACTTCATTTCCATCCAAAATTAATCTATCTACAATGTGAGATCCTATAAATCCCGCACCACCAGTAACTAAACACCTCATCTTATATCCTCTTTTTATTTAATGAATTTACCAATACGCATTGCCACCCTCAAAAGACTCAATAAACTTTAAGTTTTTTGGAAGGTCTTCACCAACTGGATATATCCAACTTTCATTAAATACTTCACAATGTTTGGCATTGTTCTTTGACCAACGTTTGCCCTTCACTCCAAAGAATAGTTGAGTTGCACCACAAGTTGTTATTGAAGACTTATTCTTCGCCTTTATGTGAGAAGATAAAACTGGAGCATAAGCTCCTGCACCAATCAATGCAACATCAAAGTCAACATCATCTATCATATCACAAATCATTCTAGATGAATACACCCAGTCCTCTATTTTTTTGTCATTATAATAAATATCGCCACCACATACACTTGGTGAGAATGGTGTCCTTATAACTTCAACCAAATCAAATGGACATATTTTCTCTCTATTGTCACCCCACACATCATCAATATTTTTCCACTGACTCTCAATACTAGTTGTACTAGAATTGATGACCAATACCTTTTTATCTTTGAGATATTTTGTCCACGGATCTTCATAATCTATAAGATATGCTGGGTCTAAGAATCTACACTCAACAAAACTAATCTTATCAGTCAAATACTTCTCTTGAAATTGTGGAGAAAATGTTTTGGAGGATACTCCAGGTTGACCTATAGCATCAGCATTCTCTAAAGATTTGTCAATTTCAGGATAGTATACATCTCTACAAAATTCTTGTGTGTGTGGGAAAATACCAGCAAGATGTGTGTATTGAATCCACCTATTAGGTATTCTCTCACCTCTCAAGATATGTCTTATCATTTCATTTTCTGTATGCCCAAGTCTCACACAAGAAAAAGATTGATTGGATTTTAGTTTATTAGAAATCCAATTACTCATTTCATATTGATTAAAAACTTTCATTTTACTATTTTCCAACCACTAAAAAAGTTTTCGGATAGTTCATAACCACTTCTATTATAAAGATATTTTTCACTTTCTTTTGATGCAACAAATTTTGATAATAGTGAAAATGAACTATCAATTAAATAGATGCCCTTAGCATTTTTAATTAAATTAACATAATCAAATAATGGAAGATCTAAAAATTTTTGAGATAATTCATACCTATCATCGTCCTCTGAGTAAATATTTTTTGAGGGATTTACAACAAATATATCTTTGTTCAGAGATTCTAAAATTTTATCTGTAATATCCTGTGTAGAAGATGTTCCTACAACAAAATTATAATCAATACCACCCAAAAGATCTAAAAGAGTATTATCTTCAAGCACTCTATTGGGAAGATTGAATTCTTCTTCATAAACAGAATAATCTAATCCAAGATCATCATAAAAATTATCAGGTAAATTTGTAAACTCTTCTCTATTTTTTTTATATAAACCAGAACTAATCAAATCAAAATCACTTTCAATTTCATTTAAATAGAAGTTAATCTGTTGCGATTCTAAAGTTGGATCATTATCAATAGTTATAATGTTCAAATTGGAAACATCATCATACATGTCAAAAACATTCTTAGAATTCTTTTCCTTAGAAAAAATATAAACCTCATTATACTTTTTACAATAATGTCTAATCGCAGGACTAATTCCTATCATATCGCCCATACCAAGATGAGAAAGAATAACAGCATTATTCATTTGTTTAAATCTCCAATCATTTTATTTACATTAAGATATTCAGGATAGTCGCCAGAATACTTTTTAAGTCCCTTAGGTACTGATGGATGCATATTAGGATACCCAAAGATATCATCAGATTTTATTTCTGATTTAAAATCTTTGAACTTATTCCAAATATTTTTAATCCATTTTTCATATAGTGGAATATTTTTAGGACTTCCTGTTGGTGGTTTTGTGTAATGATTAATTTTACTCTTTACCCTAGTTTCACCTACCCATGCAAAATGATAACAAAATTCATCTTCTATCTTACGGGTATTTGGATATTGTAAAGAAATAGAACAATGTCCATAAACATTTCCAGGTTTATGTCTTGCTATTCTAGAATAAAAACTCCATGTATCAGAATTTTTATCAACGAGAATAGTTTCATTATCTTTTAGAAAAATATAATGATCAACATCAATGGAGTTTATTTCTTTATTTTCATTAAATGCATTATTAACTTTCTCAATTAAAGATTTATTAAAAAATTCATCTAGATCAAAACACCAAAAAGATTCAATATCATCCCAAACATAAGATGATCCAACCGCAAACATTTTTCTTTTTTCTATAGATCCATCTCCCCTGAAATTAATAACATCAGACAAATCTTTTTTTTCAATTAGGGTAATTTTATTTTCTGGATCGGGATAATTTTTTATAAATTCATGAGATCCATCAGTAGAAAAATGAGGATTTGAAGTGCATACATTTAGATCATAAAAAATTAACTGCTCAAAATTTTCATACAAAAACTTCATTTTTTGTTTCAAAAATGAAATCTCATTATAGAGAATACTAAAGTGACATTTTCTCATTATTTTTTAGTAAAAATACAAAATCCTTTACCATTAACATTCCATTGATCTTTTTCCATCAAAGAAGAATTTTGATCATAAAAATCATCACATGCTTTAGTTACTTCTGGAATACTACATCCATTTGGAGGACCAGACTTATAATCATCAATTAGAATAGTTCCTCCAGATTTTACATGTGGAAAAATAGATTTTAAATCTTTAAAGCAACCAGCATATGTATGATCACCGTCTACCAAACAATAATCAATACCCTCAGGATAATTTTCTTCAAAAAATTCATCAGTTAATGCAGACTTTGAATCAGATTCAACTCCAGAAAAAACTGAAAATTCTTTTTCCAAAGTTGCTAACATTTTTCTGCTGATAGGACGATAATCAAAACTAATATCAACAGATATCATTTTTTTAAGATCTTTACAGTTATTAAGAACAGATAGTGCAGATCTTCCTGTCGCAAATCCAGTCTCTAAAGCATATTCAATTTTTTTATCGGACAATAAATCTTTTACAAAATTATATTGATCAAGATTCAAATGTCCAGATTCAGGCCAAAATTTAGGATTAGTCATAATTTATCAATAAGTTTTATGTTTTCTTTGTATGTATTTACCTATGTCCAAATCTTCACCACTCAGAGATGATTCAATGATTTCGATAAGTTTCTCATCAACTTCATCAATGAGTTGATTTCTTTGGACATTAAGATCGCAACATTTTTTCAAACACTTCCAAAGGTTTTCTGCACCTTCTTCAGTATCAAAATACTTTGCCTTGTATTCCTCAAAAGTCATTCTACGAATTTCATAGAGCAACTCTTGATTATTCCACATTTTTAAATCGACAGTAGTAAGTTTGTCGATTAAAGACCCAAGTGTGTCGGCCATTTTTTAATATCCTCCATTTAATAATTTTTATAAATCAACATACCATTAAAATTAAATTCTCTCCAAGTATTATTATACATATCAGAATAATTTATATCAGTTTTTAAATTTCTAGATAGTATACAATTATTTTTCCAGTATGTATCTATATTATACCCCATTTTTTGAAGATAATCTAATTTACTTTTCCATGTATATCCACACTCAATAACTATAATTTTTGGTTGCTTTTCTACAGGTAATTCGTTAATTGATTGGAGAACTGTCAATTCATGTTCTTCAACATCTAAAACAAGTATTTCAAAAATTAAATTCAACTTTTTTAATAATGAAGGATAACTAATACATTTTATTGTAGTTTCAGTAAAAGTAGATCCAACTTTTTTTAAATCTTTAACATGATTCGGATGATGTTTTATGCTACTATTACCACCTTCACCATGACTAGTAATAGTGAATTTTGTTTCCCCATCATAATTGGAGAGCGCATAGTTTAAAATATTGGGATAATGATTTAAAAATCTATTATAAGTTTCTTTTACTGGCTCAATATACCAAACATCATTGGTATTGTGAAATTCTTTTGTGACAATATACTTATAGTCAGCAGATCCTGCTTCAAGAACAGGACCTTCAAAATTATCAATATATAGGGTTTCAATTATATTTTTTAAACTCATGTTAACTTACAATAAAAAATTTTTTCGGTTTGTTTATAAATCTTAAATCCATTAGACAGATAAAGATTTATTGCCTTGAAGTTATCTTTGTCTACTGTTAAATGTAGAATATGATTTTCTCTATTATCTATAAGTGTTTTGAGAATTAATTTCCCATAACCCTTTCCCACATAAGAATCAAATACACACATACCTAACCACATTTTACCATTATCATAGTCCAAATGCCCATACCCAACAGGATTTGGATCATTTAAAATAAAATGGTAGAAGTGATTATCAAAACAACTTTTATCTCTAGAATCGAAATATCTAAAAGTTTTTTTCAAATTTATATTCATATTTACTATTTCTTTCAAAAAATCAAAAGAAATATTACTTTGAATAGTCATCTAATTATATTCTCCATAAATTCAAAATATCTATTAATATCAGAAAAACAAGTATTTGATTTTAATGTATTCATATATGGATGTGTATCATCATAGGTATAAGAAATTGTATTTTCAGAAAATGCTGTTGACATAACAAAATTTCCACCCAAACCAACATTAATATTTAATTTGGAGTGATGAAGTATTGACACATCTCTAATAAAAAGATCCCATTCCGAGTCTATATGCAATCTCTTATTAGTTGTCATATCAATAACTTCATTGTTTTTATTTAATTTTTTAAGAATATGATAAATGTTTTCGTAGTTTTTTTGATTATTTTTTTCGCCTAAAAGTACAATTTTATACTTTGTAGTTAATTTCAAATATTTTTCTTCTAGAATATTTTTAATATTTTCTGGCAAAGTAAATGATCTTAGAAATCTACCCTTAGTCTGAAATACGATATAATCAAAATCATATACTGGTTTTAAATCAAAATATTCAGATAATGAATGATTTTTTATTGTAGGGATTAGATTGTACAAATCTAGATTATTTTTTATATTGTTTTTTGTATTTTCTTTATTAAAAAGAGTGTAGATTAGTTGATTTAAAAAATAATAATATGATTTACTATCTTCTCTATATTTTTTTACCAAACTTTTATCATATTCGATACTTTCTTGAATATTATTTTCTTTACATATCATTTTGGCAATTAAAATATCACCTATTCCAGATCTTATTTTCAACATAATGTTTTATATTTTTTACTATGTACTCTAATTGCTCAAAGGATAAATCAGGATAACTTGGAATGTTAAAACCTCTCCTACTTATATCTTCAGAAACTCTATGAGATTGATACTTATAAGAATACATGGGCATAGTATGCACTGGATAAAATAATGGTCTGGTATCTATACCCTTCTCAGTTAAATATTTTCTAAACTTATCTCTCTGCTCTTGGTTACATTCCAAAATAACACTATTCATCCAGTAACTATGAGTAGTATCTGGTTGCTCTTTATGAGTTTTGATATGTGTTCCTTCAAAAGCAGAGTGATAATAATCAGCAATCTTTCTCTTTTTTGCAATCAACTCATCGGATCTTTCAAGTTGTGCTTGACCAATAGCACATGCAATATTAGTCATTCGATAATTATATCCAACAACATCATGCCAGTATTGTCGATGCTCTGCTAGACCCTGACCTTTCAAGTGAGATGCCCTTCTATAAAGAGTTTCGTTATTAGTCACGACCATACCACCCTCACCAGCAGTTATAGTCTTATTACCAAAGAAACTATAAGTAGCAATATCCCCAAATGATCCTACATGCTTTCCTTTGTAATAACTACCAAAACCTTCAGCACAATCTTCTACAAGAAATATATCATTCTCTTTTGAAATTTTGCAAATAGAATGCATATCACAAGGTTGTCCATATAAATGAACAGCCATAATTGCCTTCGTTTTTGAAGTTATCTTTTTAGATATATCTTCTGGATCTAGTTGCCAGGTTTCTTCTAAAGAATCAACAAATACTGGAGTAGCACCACAATACACAATTGCATTTACAGATGCAATATATGTAAAAGTAGGAACAATAACTTCATCTCCAGGACCAATACCAAGAGCAAGTAATGCTAAATGTAAGGCAACTGTACCATTACATACAGTCAATGCATAATCTACATTTGTCTTTTGCGCAAAAGACCCTTCAAAAAGATTGACGTATTTTCCTCTCGAAGAAATCCAAGAACTATCTAAACACTCATTCACGTACTGTTTTTCGAGATCAGTTACTGATGGTTGATAAACAGGTATAAAATTATCCATTTCCTTCATACCATTTATAAGTTTGTTCAATTCCTTGGCAAAGTTCAATCTTTGGAGACCAACCCAGAGACTTGATCTTATCAATATTTAACACTTTCCTAGGAGTGCCATTTGGTTTAGAAGTATCCCACTCAGTAATTCCAGGATATCCAGTAATTTTTGATACTATCAAAGAAAGTTCTTTAATAGTTATATCTTCACCAGTCCCAACATTAATTGGTTCTGAAGAATCATAATTTTTCATACAAATATAACATGCTTCGGCAAGATCATCAACATGAAGAAACTCTCTCCGCGCC
>Ga0208162_1000290_pt1 | contig 29717 bp, 13 predicted proteins | sample CB_VirMetaG_4_FD_184539 | JGI IMG/M metagenome (GOLD analysis project Ga0208162, IMG submission 184539) | Freshwater to marine saline gradient viral communities from Chesapeake Bay - CB_1508_1M Viral MetaG (SPAdes) (version 4) | ecosystem: Environmental > Aquatic > Marine > Coastal | place: USA... | reverse complement strand
ACTGGTCTGCCAGACCCTTCCGAAATCTCTTTTGAAACTATTGAGGACAATGGCAGTACGTAGCAAAATCGGCATTTCTGGTATCAAGTTCGAACCTGGTAAACCCAAATGCACCCGTCAGGGCAAGTCTAAGAATACTAAATACGCCGCAACGTCTCGTAACTCGGCACGTAAGAAGTATCGGGGTCAAGGTAAGGGTTAATGTACATTACAGAGGTCAACGACGAGTGGAACTTAATAGATCCTAAAGACCTCTGGGTATACAATAAACTGTTTTTAAGTCGGGTTTTAGGGTATAAGTGTGGTCCTGCTGGAACCACCGTCCCTAGACCCGATTTTTATATTGTCCGACCATCGATTAACTTCTTTGGTATGGGTCGTTATGCACGTATCAAGAAGATTGAGAAGAGCACCGATGAGTTACATCCATCAGAATTTTGGTGTCAGGTCTTCAAAGGTCAACATATTAGTGTCGATTTTCAAAATAAAGAAGCAAAATTGGTGGTTTTGGGAGAACGAGACCCATCTGACCCTCTATATAAGTGGATGAAGTGGTCAAAGATTGATAAAAAGTTTGAATTTCCGTCAATTTTAGAAAATTTGGTCGGGGATTATGAGTGGATTAACTGTGAATTTATTGGTGATAAGTTGATCGAAGTCCATTTTCGAAGAAATCCCGACTTTAGGCATAATAATTCGGTAGCAATACCTCTTTGGAGGGGTGAAAAAGTCCAAAATTTAGAAAATTATGAATATATTGAGGATTCGGACTACTTGAGGCAAGGTTTTTACATCGATAAGGGATAGCAACCCCTTAAAAAGTTCTGTTCAAACCTTAAGTGGGAGAAAACAGATGACAAACCAACCATATCCAGACAGAGATTCTGATTATATGGAGTCAATGTGGGGTACGAGAGGATTGATCACTGACTATTGGACAAAACCTATGAAAAAACAAGATGACAACCTACTGAGAGAAGTCGTTGGAGACCATGTTCATGACTTAAAACGTCAAACCATGCTCCACGAGGGAATTAGAAACGATGAAGATTACGATGATTGGGAGTATGGCACTGAGCCAACTTATGGAAAACCTAATAAATAGGTTTACGGTCTAAAATCATGCCTTTTCATGGCTCCAAATCGTCGTTCTAGAGCATTCAAAGACATATCACTGTCCTTCGTGCCTCATCCAGTCACGAAGGACCTTCCTGTGCTTGTAAATGAACGTGCAATTGCAAGATCTGTCAGAAATTTGGTAGAAACTATTCCAACAGAACGGTTCTTCAACCCAGATTTAGGATCTGAAGTAAGAAGTAGTCTTTTTGGATTCTGTGATTATGGTACAGCATCAATTATTAGTAGTCAAATTGAGCAAACCATAGAAAATTATGAACCAAGAGTTGATAATTTAAATGTTTCTGTCATTCCACGTCCAGATGACAATAATTTTGAAGTTACTGTAGTATTTGACATTGTTGGACAAGATGTACCACCCGCACAAATCTCATTTATTCTTGAGGCAACGAGATAAATGCCATTAACTAAGTTTACAGATCTTGATTTTGATCAAATCAAGGTATCTATCAAAAATTACTTAAAATCCAACAGCAATTTTACGGATTTTGACTTTGAGGGGTCAAATTTTGCCGTTCTAATTGACACGTTAGCATATAATACCTATATTACGGCATTTAACTCCAATATGGTGGTAAATGAGTCATTTATTGACTCTGCAACTGTTAGAGAGAATGTTGTTGCTTTAGCAAGAAATGTTGGATATGTCCCTAGATCAAGAAAATCATCTAGAGCAAGGGTAAATTTTAATATTGAGTTTACGGGAACCAGTCCAACGGTAACTTTGGATGCGGGATTAGTTTGCATTGGTTCTGCTAGCAATAGTTCGGTAGTTTTCTCTGTTCCAGAAAGTATTACTACAAATGCTATTTTAACTGGATCTGCTACTGATGGAAGTGGTCCAAGAAGAGCTAGTTTTACCAACGTTGATGTATACGAAGGTACATACGTAACGAATGCTTTTGTGGTTAATGGTTCTGTTGACCAAAGATTTATTTTAGACAATCCTGGAATTGATACATCACTCATTAGAGTGACTGTAAAAGGTCCTCAAGAAACTGTTGGTAGAGAATACAGGCAAGTTGAAAATATTTTAAACATTACTTCCGAATCAGAGATCTTCCTTTTGCAAGAAGTTGCGGATGAAAGATACGAATTGCTTTTTGGTGATGGGATTTTTGGTAAAAAGTTAGAAAATGAAGCAATAGTTGATGTAACATACATTATTACCAATGGTGCATCTGGAAATGGACCAAGAGTATTTAACTTTAGTGGTTCTGTAAGCAATAGTAATGGTGCTTCCTTCTTACCATCAAATACGGTTGCTGTAACGACCGTAGAACCTGCTAAAGACGGGTCTGACATTGAAGAATTGGACTCTATTAAGTACTTTGCTCCAAGACTGTATTCATCGCAGTATAGAGCAGTTACTGCAAAGGATTACGAGGCAATTGTTCAGAGAATTTACCCAGATACCGAATCCGTTTCTGTTGTTGGTGGTGAAGAACTAGATCCACCAGAATTTGGGACGGTAGTTTTAAGTATCAAACCAAAAAATGGTACATTCTTGTCTGATTTTACCAAATCTCAAATTTTGAGTCAACTGAAGCAATATTCCGTTGCTGGTGTTAATCAAAGAATTGAAGATCTTAAGATGCTTTTTGTTGAATTGAATTCGACTGTCTATTATAATGCTAGTAAGGTGAGCAATCCACTTCAATTAAAATCTGATGTAACTGCTAATCTCAATAGTTACTCTGATTCTGTTGAGTTGAATGCTTTTGGTGGAAGATTTAAGTATAGTAGGGCAATTAAGGTTATTGATGAAACCAACGATTCAATTACCTCAAACATTACAAGAGTAATCATAAGAAGAAACTTAAAATCACTTTTAAATCAATACACTCAGTATGAGTTGTGTTTTGGTAATCAGTTTCACGTAGTTTCTAGTGGATACAACATTAAGAGCACTGGATTTACTGTTCAGGGTTCTGGTGACACTCTGTATTTCACCGATGTTCCAAATAGTGATCTGAAATCAGGAACCATTGCCATTGTAAAAGAATCTGACAGTGGTCCTATTGTGATTGTTCCTGCAGCAGGAACAGTCGATTATGTTAAAGGTGAAATATTAATCAATACCGTAAACATTACATCTACGGTTAAACCTGACGATGTAATTGAAATTCAAGCAGTTCCAGAATCTAACGACGTTATTGGTCTTAAAGATTTGTATTTGCAATTGGATATCTCGAATAGCACCATAAATATGGCAAGAGACACCATTGCATCTGGTGAACAAATTTCGGGTGTCGGATTCCCCGTAGCATCAAGTTATACCAACGGACAATTAAGTAGAAAATGATAGACACCAGTTCTGTTTTTGAATCTAGAGTAAAAATTCAGCAAGTAGTTGACAAACAACTTCCTGAATTCGTAATTTCCGAAAATCCACTTACGATTGATTTTCTGCAGGCTTACTATACTTCTCAGGAATTTCCTGGTGGTCCTGTAGATATTGCTGAAAATTTAGATCTCTATCTCAAACTAGACAGGTTGACACCAGACGTTATTTCTGGAATGTCCACTGTCACTGCTGGTGTAAGTTCAACATCATCAGAAATCTTTGTAACTAACACAAAAGGATTTCCTGCTGAATATGGTCTCATTAAACTCGATAATGAGATTATTACATATACTGGAATTACGACAAACTCTTTCACTGGGTGCGTAAGAGGTTTTTGCGGAATCACTTCTTATCATGCAACTAATGATCCAGAAAATTTGGTATTTTCTACTAGTGAAGCGGCATCTCACGAAAGTGGTGTAGGTGTTCAGAATCTTAGTGCGCTCTTTTTAAAAGAATTTTACAACAAATTAAAGAAATTATACACTCCTGGTTTAGAAAATACTCCTTTGGCACCAAATTTGGATGTCAACAACTTTATCAAAGAAGCAAGAAGTTTATATCAAGCAAAAGGAACTGAAGAATCTATCAAAATTCTTTTAAAAGTTCTCTATGGAGTAGAATCTAAAGTTATTGATCTTGAGCAGTTTTTATCAAGACCATCTTATGCGGAATATATCCGTAGAGATGTGATTGTTGCTAAACTTATTAGTGGTAATCCCGCAAAAATTCAAGGGACTACTCTTTTCCAAGATGCTCAAATTTTAAACAGCATTGGTGCTGCTAGTGGACCAATTTCTGAAGTAGAAATTTTTACAAGAGGAACCACAGAAAATATTGGTGTTCAAACATATTACAAAATTTCACTCTTTACTGGATTTGGTGATGATAGTTTAATTCAAGGCAAATTCCAAATACCAGGAAGCAGTTTCACCATTAGTGGAAATAATATTGGTGATTCCGTAATTACAGTCGATTCTACAATCGGATTCCCTAAATCAGGGTCCTTTAAAGTAGGCACAAACACCGTCACATACACCGACAAGACCGTCACACAGTTTTTAGGATGCTCTGGCATTACAGATGCCATTGGACCAAGAACAGAGGTCTTACAGGACCTTGTAGTATATGCTTTTGAAGATAATGATCTGACCAAACCAGTCACATTTAACATTACTGGTGTTTTAAGTGATTTGGAAAATGATGGTGAGATTTTCTCTGCTGTAGAAGATTCGATTATCTCGGTAAAGCACCTGGGACAAGTAGTATCTAATCAAGCAGAAGATCAGTCATATAAAAAAATATTTTTCAATTCTTGGATTTATAATACATCTGCAAGATATTTTGTAAGTTCTTTTAGTGGATCAACTTTTAATTTACAATCACCAATTGATAGATCTAGTTTGAAATCTGGTGACTTTGTAGATATTGTAGAAAGATCCAGTCAAACTATTGCCGCAGAGAATCTTGAAGTAGTAAGTATCAACCTCACAAATAATGCCGTAACTCTTGGTTCTGGAGACTACTCTTCAATTAATGCCAATGGGTTTTATGATATCAGAAAAAGAATTAATACTGCAGTAAGTGTTGGTGCTTCTTTATCTGAGGGGAATAATATTCTTGCAACTGATGTTTTAAACACATATGTTGAAAGAGATGAGTTTGGATATGTAACATCTAACTCTTTACCATCATATACAATCAGACCAGTAACCACGGAATCTCAAATTTCCGTAGCATCTACGGAAAGTGGTTCTATTCAGAATTATGATTCTGATACACTTTCTTATAATGTAATTTCTTTCCAAAATGCTGTCCCATTCGTCACTGGGGATGAGATTTTCTACAAACCAGCAGATGGTATTTCTCCCATTTTAGGACTTACTACAGGAAGTTACTTTGTATTTGTAGAGGCAGCACCAAATAATAATAGAATTAAGTTGGCACTGTCCAGATCTTTCCTTGCAGTTGGATCGTATGTTAAGTTTAATCCTACTGGATTTGGTCCACACAATTTTACACTGGCAGAACAAAGGACTAGTTTAATTCAACCGCAGAAACTTCTTAAGAAGTTCCCACTCTCTCAAAATTTAAAATCTGGCAATAAAGACCTTACTCAACCAGGATCAACTGGAATGTTGATCAATGGTGTTGAAATTGTTAACTATAAGGTTGATGATTCCGTATTTTACGGTCCTCTGAATAGAGTTGAAGTTTTTAGTGGTGGATCTAATTATGATGCAGCAAATCCACCAAGAGTAATTATTGATAATCCACCTGTTTCTACTGGAACAACAGCGTTAGTGCAACCAGTAGTAACTGGTTCTTTTGATAAGATTCTTGTAGACCCAGTTAATTTTGATATTGAAGAAGTTTTAACTATTGATATCACTGGTGGTAATGGTAGTGATGCGAGTGCTACTGCTACTCTTGCTTCCGAATTCAGAGAAGTGTTCTTCAATGCGAATACACTTGCTGAAGGTGGTGGTATTGATGTTTCCGCAAACACTATTACATTTGATACTCAACACAACTTCCAAACTGGTGATCCTATTGTTTATAACGCATTAGGTAATTCTGGTCTTGGTATTGCTACTAATACTGATAATGATGCTATTCAAGGTTTGACTCTTCAAACTGGAAACATCTACTATTCCAAGTTTATCAATAGCAGCACTATTCAAATCCACAATACAAAACTGGATGCTCAGTTAGGTATTAATACAATTGGCATTACCACTGAGAATAATGCTGGACTGATGAAGTTCAGAACTACTAATAAGAAGCTAAAGATTGATAGTATTAATATCCTTAACCCTGGACAAGGATATTCTAATAGAAAACTCATTGTTCAGTCAACAGGTATCAATACAGCAAATGATACTATTATTTTCAATAACCATAACTTTACTAATGGGGATTTTGTAGAATACGAATTCTTTGATACTGCTGTCTCTGGTCTTTCTACTACAGTCCAGTACAAGGTATTGACTGTTTCTAATAATGAATTTAGACTTGCAAATGCTGGTGTAGGTGGAACTAACCTTTCTGATTTCAATAGAGGTAAATTTACCAAGTTACAAACTGTTGGTGTCGGAAGTCATATTTTCAAGTATCCAGAAATTACCGTAACAATTAAGGCAGTAACAACACAGCAGACAGAAGGTACTTTCACTGCTACTCCAGTTGTAAGAGGTCCTATTGTTGATGCATACTTGTACAATGCAGGAACTGATTATGGTTCTGAAATTCTCAATTTCCAAAGAACACCAGAAATTCGTGTTGAGAGTGGAAAAAATGCTGAAGTCAGACCTGTAATCCTTAATGGAAGAATTACTGATGTCTTTGTTTTGAACGGTGGTTCTGGATATACCTCTCCACCAGAATTAATTGTAAACTCTAATCCAGTTGGATTGGCAACAACAGGATCTGGTGCAAGACTTAGAGCACTGATTAATAGTGCTGGTATTGTAACCTCCGTAGTCGTCCTAGGACAGGGTTTAAACTACGATAAGGATACAACCACCATTAAAGCAGTTTCCGTCGGTTCTGGGGCAATTCTGAACGGTTTCGTGAGACGTTTGGTTGTCAATAAGTTTGCTAAGATTAACGATAATGGTGGTGAGGTGGTAACACCCACTCCAGATCGTGGTCTTGAGTATGCTGCAATTGGATATGGGCAAACTCTTAGAAATGCATTTAGTGATAATGGGTCTTTCCACTCTCCAATTATTGGATGGGCATATGATGGAAATCCAATTTATGGTGCTTATGGTTATAAGAATCCAGAGAACATTCAAAGTGGTATTAAGTTAGTAGAATCTGGATACACTTCCAATATTTCTCATATTACAAATAGACCAAATTCAACAACTTTCCCATTGGGATTCTTTGTAGATGATTATAGATTTGTTGATAATGGTGATTTGGATGAGTTCAATGGAAGATTTACAATCACCAATGAATTTCCAGAGGGTGTATATGCATATTATGCTACAATTAATAGCAGTGGAAATCCAGAATTCCCATTTTTTATTGGAAATAACTACAGATCTTCGAGTATTTCTGAAAACGTAAGTCCTGCTTCTTCTATCGATCAGGATTATGATTTTAACAATAGTAATCTTGTTAGAAATACGTTCCCGCAAAAAGTTGGGCAACAGGGAGCATCTTATGATTTTGCAATCGAACCCTATAAAGTATTCTCTCAAGATGCTATAGTCGATAGTGTTAGATCTGGATCTATTGATTTTATCAGTGTTGCTTCTACAGGAAATGCCAGGTATGCTGTTGGTGATGTAATTAATTTTGGTCCAACTGAAGTTGGAACTGGACTTGCTGCCGAAGTTTCCAGAATTGTTGGTAGATCTATTGTAGATGTTGTTTCTTCTGAAGAAAGTTATGAAAATACAATCGTAACTTGGCAAGATCCGAATCATGTAAGAGTATCTATTAATCCAAACTTTGATTTGCTCGATGAGGACATCGTTCAAATTAGTGGTCTTTCTACTTTTGTTGCAGGTCTTACAGGTTCCCACAAGATTTCTGCGGATACAGTAACATCAAGATTAGTAGTTGGGTTCGGAACTACGTCAGTCACTGGCATGACTACTGATGTTACCGTATCTTATGTTCCAGTTTCTGTTGGAAGTTCCGTAAAAATTGGCAACGAAACCTTTGGTGTTTTAAATTCTTTCCTCTCTGATGGTGTTTTAAGACTTAGAAGATTCACTTCTGAAACTGGAGTTGCTCACACCGCAACAGAAACCGTAACTTTCCTGCCAAATACATTTACTGTTAATCTCCAAACACCACACTTCTCATCTAGTGAACAAGATAAAATTTACTTCAATCCATTTGAAACAGTTGGTATTGGAATCACTGCGGGTCTTTCTACGAGTAGATCTTACCAGTTCAATGGAATTACGACAGAAAGATCTATCCTTGCTCAGAACATTTATCTACCAGGACACCCATTTGTAACTAATCAATTAGTTTCCTTCTCAGTTGGTCTTGGAACAACTTCTATCGGTCTTTCAACATCTCCTACTGGCACCGTTTTCTGGATGCCAGATCAGGTTTATACGGTAAAGACATCTAAAGATACTATTGGAATTGCCACTGTTCTTAATGGTGATAAAGTTTACTTCCGTGATGTATCATATACTAATTTGTATGATTACAAATTTGAATCTACATTTGAGCAGGTTACTGCCGATGTTAAAAAAATTACCGCAACAGTATCTACTGGTGAAACTCATGGGATGTCGAATGGTGATGGTATAGTTCTTTCAGTTAGACCAGGTTTAACAACTGGTGTTGGTGCTGGAAGTAGTGTCATAGTTAAAGTTGTCAATGACAATCTTTTAATCAATCCTGTTGCTATTAGTTCCGTTGGAGTAAACACTTCTACGGATATCATTACAGAAACTGATCACCAATTCAAAACTGGTGACAAAGTATTCTATGAATCAAGTGAAGTTATCGGTGGTCTATCAACTGGATCTTATTTTGTTTATGTGATTGATAAAGATAACTTTAGAATTTGCGAAACTAAATCTGATGTTCTCTCTTCTCCACCAGTTTTTGTAACATTGACATCTGTTGGTGGAACATCTCAAACACTCTCTCTGATAAATCCACTACTCAATGTAACCAGAAATAATAACTTACTTTTCAATCTTGAAGATTCTAGTTTGTCTGGATATAATTTTAGAGTGTATTTTGATGATGAGTTTGAGAACAATGTTGTGTCTACAGGGCAAACAACCAACTTCCTTGTTGCTGGATTTGGCACTAACGGAACTGTTGGTGCTGGATTAACTGTAGGGTTCTCTAGCATTTTCCCATCCATTCTCTATTATAATCTTGATAAAGGTGGATACATTAGCACTGCTGACACTGATGTAATTGGAAATAACCAAATCCAATATAGAAATAGTTCTTTTAATGGAACTTATAGCATTAGTGGTATTGGTTCTACTACATTCAATATCAATCTTTCCTCTCAACCAGAGAAAGTGTCTTATCTTGCATCCGAATGTGATGCCGAATATTTCACAACTTCTAGAACAGCAACTGGTTCCATTGATAAGGTAAACGTAATCTTTGGTGGTGTTGATTACAAACAAGTTCCAAGTATTTCTAGTATTACATCTGGTCTGGGAACTGACGCTGTTCTCAGATTGAATTCTGACACGATTGGGAAACTTGACTCTGTAAGACTTCTTACACCTGGATTCTCCTATCCATCTGATAAAACCTTAACACCAACAGCAGATATTCCAAATAAACTGAAAGTATCTAACTACCAAACTTTAGAATCTGTCACAGTTACTTCTGGTGGTAAAAATTATCTTACACCCCCAGGACTTGTTCTTTACGATCCTTCTGCTGATGAAATCGTATCCGACTTCCAAGGATCGACTAAACTTGCTGGATCTGCAGTCAGCCCAACAACTCTGATTGATGGTGTTGAAACTTCTGGAATTAGAATCGACAGAAATCCTGTTGGTCTGAAAGAGGATGTTGTTTATAATGCAGTTCCAATCAATAATGATAATGGTGTTTCCATTGTTAGTGTTGCTTCTAGTACCGATAACAATGTTACTTTGAGCATTACTACTCCAATTCTTGGATTCACTACTGCACCATTTGCAACTGGAGACAAAATTTTTGTCGAAGGCATTGGAATGGCATCTACAACTGGTGATGGTCACAATTCTTCTGATTATGGATACAGTTATTTCACGATTACAAACTATAATAGTGCGGTAAACCCAAATCAGTTAACATATAATCTGTCATCTTTAGTAACAACAAATACTGGTATTGCTGAAACAACTCCAAGTTTGTTTGCAAATGTAGTAAAAGCTAATGATCTTGCGAAATTTAAAGCAAACAAAAAATTCTCTATTTTTGAACCAGGTGAACTTCTTTATATTAATGATGATCTTACAGTTGGATCCACTAATCTCGTTGTAAGTAGTTTTAATCCTCTTACTGGTGATTTAAACATTACTGGAACAACACCGTTCAGGGTTGGGAATACCTTAACTGGATCTGTAACTGGTGCTAAGTGTACAGTCACTCAGATTTCTTCTACTGTTGGTAGATTTAAAATTGATTCTACATCCAAGTTTACCAAAGGATGGGCAGACGATATTGGAAAACTGGATGAGGATTATCAAGTAACTGGTGATAACGATTATTATCAGAGAATGTCTTACTCTATTCAGAGTGAGAAGTCATTTGATGATGTTATCAGTTTTGTAAATGATATTGTACACCCAACTGGTTACCGCAACTTTACTGATACACAAATCAATCCAAGGGGTAATGTTGGTCTTTCGTTCACAACTTCTCAGGAAGAACCTTTCCTGGTTCTTGACATTTTTGACGGTGCAAAGAGAGTTGATACGATCAATGACTTTGATTTTGTTGTTGACGTTGATGCAACATCAAACACTTCTAAATCAATCGAGTTCCAAAATGTTCAAGTAACTGATTATATTCTTAATAAGAGTAATAGAGTTATTACTGTTGACGATATCAGCAATCAGTTCTTAAATTCTGAATCGGATGATCTTTTAGATTATAAAGAAGTATCTTCTTTTACAGAAGGCAGGAAAACCAATAAATTCTTGGTTCAACTGACTGACATCACAAATGATGCTGAAATGTCATTAAAAGAGATCGTAATGATCAATAATGACACTAACACTTATCTTCTGGAAAAAGTTGGTATCGGTGAAACCATTGGTGATCTCGATGGATTCTTCAATGAAGACACTAATCAGTATTCTTTAAGATTCTCACCAAATGAACCATTTAATACTGACTACGAAGTTAAACTATTACAAACATTCTTTACAGAATCTGCAACTGGACTTGGATCACAAAGTATTGGATTCGTAAATCTAATTGCAAAAACACAGAATGTAAATGCTGGAGTTGGAACTACGGTTCTTACTTTTAACGCATCAACTACTGACGCAATTTACACGACGATCGAAGTATATGATGAGTTCTCTAATACAGTTGATTATAGTGAAGTTATACTTACACATGATTCTACCGATACCTATCTAACCGAACTTGCTGCTTTCAATACCAATGTTGGATTAAATGGACTTTCTGGTCCATTCATTGGTTCCTTCACATCTTCTATTGATTCTGACGTTGTAAGTCTTGTATATAACAATAATGGATCAAATAACGTACAAGTTACGTCTCAAACGATTGGTATTGGAACAACTGCTTCTGGTATTGGCACTTATAGATTTAAGTTCTCTGGTACACTTGATGGTTTCGAAAGAACTGGTAGATTTGAATCTAAGTTCACTGAAGTGACTGGTGGTACACCAACTGTAATTTCTGGAATTTCTAGTGCAGTTGATGCATCACTCAAGTCCACAGTAAGAGTAAGTATTGGCAATACTCAATCTATTCATCAAGTATATGTCCTGAATGATCAAAAAGATAGAGAAAACTTATACGTTCTTAGTTATCCATTCTCTTCAGTTAATACCACAACTGGAATTGGAACCTTCTCTGCCGAATACAATTCAACAACTGGTGTTGATCTTAAATTCCATCCAGATTTTACTGGTGACATTCAAGTTCAGAGTTTTGATGAGATTTTAACAAGAGATCTTGATGCTAATGGTGATATTCTTGGTGTCGGTGATCTCACTTACGGTGATATTACTCAAAATGTTTCGCAGTCAGTTTATTATGGAATGAATCAGAGGGAGATCACCTCCTTTGCTGCAAAACATGATGGGGTTGACATCTTTGCTAAGAAATTTAATCCAGAAACTGCTGGAATTTTAAGCACCACAACTGGAACATTTACTTTACAGCATTTCTTCCAAGACGGTGAAGAAATTCAATATACACCTGGTTCCAATCTTCCTGGAATTGGAGCAACTGCTTTAGTTTATTTCAGTGGTGTAAGCACAGAGAGACTTCCAAGCACCGTATATGCTATTAGAGATAATGCCTCTCAGTTTAGAGTTGCCATCTCTACAGCAAATGCTTTGTCTGGAACTGGAGTTACCTTCTCTGACATTGGATCTGGTAATGAGCATACCTTTGCAATGTCTAAGAGAAATGAGAAAGTTATCATTACACTTAATGGTGTTGTTCAGTCACCTATTCTCAGAACACCATTAGATGAACAAATAATGCACACCGTTGGTGCTGGTGTAACAATTATTGAACTCAGTGGCATTTCTTCAATCAGACCTGCTGATATTATTCGAGTTGACGATGAGTATATGAAGGTCAACATTGTTGGTCTTGGAACAACAAATGCTGTCGGTGTTGATGGTCTTGGAAATGTGCCATTGGTTGAAGTTCAACGGGGATTTGTTGGTAGTGGTTCTACAACACATAATCAATTTGCCAATGTCAGTGTTTATAGGGGATCCTATAATATTGTTGATAGTGTTATTCACTTTACTGAAGCACCAGCTGGTGCTGGAAGAGAGGATCTTGATACTAGAGGTCTTACAATTCCAAGAGCAAACTTTGGTGGAAGAGTTTATCTCAGAAGAGATTATGGAACCAATTTACTGTTTGATGATATTTCCGACAAGTTTGACGGAGTTACTTCCGAGTTTACACTCACTTCCGATGGTAATAACGTAACTGGAATTGGCAGCACTGGTGGAAATGGATTAGTATTCATTAATGGTATTTTCCAATCTCCATCCACTGAAAATAATACAGATAACAATTTTAGTATTACTGAAGTATCTGGTATCAGCAGCATTGTATTTACTGGTATTATTTCTGCTGGTGGTTCTCAAGTTATTAGCCCAGATGATATTAATTTAAATCAACTTCCTAGAGGTGGAGTTCCCATTTCCTTTGGTGCTACTAATGGACTGGGATATGCACCACTTGTCGCAGCAAAACCAGTTGCAACTGTTACTCTTGGACAAATTAGTGCTATTTCTGGTGTTTCTACAACGGGAACATTCATTGGCATCTCCACTGCTGCTTATGACCATACAACTGGTATTTTGACAGTTACAGGTTCTTCTGATCATGAACTTAGCACTGGAGATAAGATTCAGTTGAGAAATATGACATTCTCTTGTCCATCTGGATCTCCATATCATGCGGTTACTCAATTCCCATCTGAGCAAGGTGTAAACTTTACCATCAGTTCTTTTGTTTATGATAATAGAACGGGACTTGCTACAGTTGGATTAACATCTGCACATAATTTTAGTGTTGGTAGATATGTTCATCTTTCCAATATTGGTTTTGCTTGCTCTACTCCACACGGTGGTATTACAACTTCCATCTTCCCAGATGGAAGTTCTGGAAATCTTGCAGTAGATACTAACAAGTATCCAATTCTTGGTATTGCTGGAACTAATAGATTCTTGATTAATGTTGGTGTTTCAACAATTGTACACACTTATGTTGGATCTGGATCTAGTGCTGGAAATGCATATGAAGTAAAACCTGCAGGACCATACTATGCCACAAGAGTTCTTTCTGACACAACATTTGAAACTCAAGTTGGAGTTGTAACATTTGCCCACACATACACAAGTGGTGGAACATTTGCTAAGTGGACTGATGCTAATTTTGGTAGTGGATATTCAACAATCACAGCACCTGCTATTGCAGTGACTGAATCTGGTCATACTGGAACACTTGCTGAAATTACTGCTACAGTTGGTGCAGGTGGAACACTTGCATTCAGTATCGCAAATGCTGGTAGTGGATACACTAATCCAACAATTGTAGTTGAAGCACCATCATATTCTAATCTTAAAGTCGAAGGTGTTTCTAGACTTGCTGACGGCATTACAACATCAACAGGTATTGGAATGTCTGTTACTGTTGAAGTTCTTGGAATCAACACTGTTTATAGTTCTAATCCAATTGTTGGGTTTGATTATGATGCTTCTACTGGTCTTTCCACTGTAAGTGTTGTTGGACATGGATTCACGACTGGAAGAATTGTTAAACTAAACAATCTTCAGTTTACTCCCCATGCTCCAGTTGGTGCTGGTGGAACAATTTTCCCAAGTATTGATTCTGGATTCGATTATACTGTTCTTCAATATGTTGATGAAAATAGGTTCACGATTAACATAGGTGCTGCAAATACTGTAACCACCTATAACTATACTGCTGGAACTGGTGGTGTTGTCAGAACTGGTGTTGGTGCGACTTTATTCGAAGTTCAAAGATATAACATTAGAAATCTTGGATATTCGTTTAGACGTGGTGATGTCATTAGAGTCGTTGGAATGACGACAGATCCATTAGCAGGTGAAGATTTTAATGAATTCCAACTCACTGTAGAAAATACATTCGAGGATGAATTCTCCGCATGGCAGTTTGGTTTACTTGATTATATCGATACTATCAAACCATATCAAGATGGTACTAGAACTAGATTCCCACTTGCCTATAATGATCAACTGATTAGTTTTGAGGTTGATAAAAACGATCCTGATTCTGCTTTAATTAACCTTGAATCTCTGCTTCTTGTTTTTATTAATGGTGTTCTTCAAGAACCTGGTGAATCTTATGAGTTCACTGGTGGAACTTCTGTTACATTTGCAGAACCACTTTTACCAGAGGACAAAGTTGCAATCTTCTTCTATAGAGGTTCTTCTGACGATAGTTTCTTACAGAATATTACAGAAACAATTAAAACTGGTGATGATGTTTTCCTGAAGAGAACACCATTCATTGAGAAGAATGATGCTGCTCTGACATTTGAAAATCTGTCTCAAGAAAGCAATCGTGCAATTGTTGGAATTACTTCTTCTAGTGAAGTTGAAACTTCTCTCTACAGAGGAAATGGTGTAAACACTGTAGAACCAAAACCAATTGCTTGGACTAAGCAAAAGGTTGATAGAGTCCTTGGTGGTGAAGTTGTTTCTAAAGCAAGAGATTCTCTGGAGGCACAAATTTATCCAACTGCCAAGATGCTTAAGAATCTTGCATCTACAGACACTGAAATCTTCGTTGAAGATACATCACTGTTCCTTGGTGTTGACCCAACTGGTGATCCAGACACTAACTTTGGTGGACTGATCGTCAGTGGATTCTCTACTGCTGGTATTGGATCTACAACAACTGTTCCTACAGAAATAGTCACTGGCATTCTTGATACTAATGTTCAGGGATATGCAGGTGTTATCACTGGAATCACAACTTCCTACGCAAGATTGGAAGAATTTGATCCATTTGATGCCACTAAACTGATTTACAGAAAAGGTCAAGATCTGGTAGATGGATCCAAGAATGATCTCCAAGCAATCTTCTTGAGACCCGATGGAACTAGAATGTATGTTGCTGATCAGAATACTCTGACAATCACGGAATGGACACTTGCAACTCCATTCGAGATTGATACTGCAACAATCAATGCCAGCAATCAACTCGGCATTAGCACTCAAGTTCAGAACATTTATGATTTGTTCATCAGAGATGATGGAACCAAACTCTTTACAGTTGGTCGTGGTGCTCAAGCACCATTCGTTACACAGTTAAATGAGTTTACTCTCTCCTCTGCTTGGGATCTGACCAGTGATACTGCTGCTGGAATTGAAACTGCAACCACAATTGCAAACGAAACAAATACTCATAGAGCATTGGAAGTCGTTGATACTGGTAGCAGAATTATTACAATCTCACCAACAACAGCAACTCTTTACAGTTATGATTTGTCAACTGCTTTTGATATCACAAGCATTTCTTTCGATACAAGTCAAGCACTGACTGACGATGCTGCACCATCTGATTTCGCAATGAGTGAAGATGGAACTCAAATGGTTGTCCTCGGTGGTGATACTGAAAGAGTTATCGAATACACACTTGGAACTGCTTATGACGTAACAACAGTTGCTGTCGCAGCAACTTCTACCCTCAGTGTTGGTGCTGGTGCTACCCTCTCTATGACAATCAAAGAAGATGGTGAAAGAGCATATATTCTGAATTCTTCTGGAATTGGTTCTCAGTACCACTTCAGCATCCCACCAGATGGTCTTGGATTTACCTTCCAAGTAGATCTTCAAGATGTTCCAACTCTGGCCGAAAGACAGCAGTTGGTGACTGGATTCCGTGTTCTTGTTTATGATACTGGTGTTGGAACTGGAGTAACCACCCTTGTCGGATCTGCCACATCTGTTGGTATCGGAACTACAAACACTATTGGTATTTCCACCGATAACATTAACAACATCTACGAAGTTTACTATAGTCAATATAGTGGAACTGCTGGAATTCTGACTTGCTTTGTTGATCCTGCTACAAATATTGTTGGTATTGCTACAACTGGTACTTACCTTGAACCTGCAGGTAGATTTGTTTGGGGAAGAATTTTTAATGTGAGCAGAGATCCCGATCCAATTTCCGTTGTTGTTGATGGTAATGAGTTTGAAGTTGGACTGACTACATATCCAACTTTCCAAAGAAGGAATGTTGGTCTTAGAGATACTGGTGCTCTAAGTCGAAAGTAAAATCCACCTTATAAATACAAAAAAAACTAAGGCTGATAATGTCTGCGATTATTACAGATCAATTTAGGATTTTGAATGCCGAAAACTTTGTGGCATCTGTCGCAAACACGGCAAATTCTTATTATGCATTCATGGGGTTGTCAAATCCCACTGGATCTGGATATGGAAGAACTTCTACTTGGAATGACACTGCGGGACCACCATTCCCAACTGACAATATCAATTATTCTAATCATGTCTATGACACAATGCTTTTTGGCAAACGTGTCACGTCTTCCAATACCAGAAGACTTGTTAGAAAAGTAAATTGGGTCCAAGGATCTACATATGATTATTATAGACATGATTACAATCCAACAAATCCTTCTCAGGTAACGAATTCCAACAGACTATACGATGCAAACTATTACGTCGTTAATAGTGAGTTTCGTGTTTATATTTGCTTAGATAACGGAACGGCAACTGGAATTTCTACCACACCTTCTGCTTCTCTTGATGAACCAACATTCACTGATGTTGAACCAAGCAGAGCAGGTACAAGTGGTGACGGATATCTTTGGAAATATCTCTACACTATCAGCCCTAGTGATATTGTTAAGTTTGACTCTACAGAGTTTGTAACTGTTCCAAATGATTGGTTAACTACAACCAGCACTGGAATTCAAGCTGTTAGAGACAATGCTAATTCTGAGACAAACAATAATCAAATTAAGGTTGTTGCCATTGATGAACCTGGTCTTGGTTACCCACAAGTAACAGCAAAAGAGTTCCCCATTCTTGGTGATGGTGAGGGTGGAAAAGTTAGAATTACCACTAACTCCCTTGGACAAATTATTGAGACCCAGGTAACCTCTGGTGGTAACGGATACTCTTTTGGTAGAGTTGATCTTTCTAGTGAAAATGCTGGTGTTCAAACTGCAACGTCTGCCTTTGCAAAACTGACACCAATCATCCCACCCTCTAAGGGTCATGGATATGACATTTATAAAGAACTTGGTGCTGACAAAGTTCTGATGTATGCAAGATTTGATAATTCTTCTTATGATTTCTCCAGTGATACCGTATTTGCTCAGGTTGGTATCGTAAAGAACCCAACTATTCTGAACTCAGATACAGTATTTACAGACAATCAATTCTCCTCACTCTATTCTATCAAATATGAGACGCAGAGTGCTGCTCAGGATTTGGTAGTTGGTGATCAAATTGAACAAACCGTAGGTGTTGGTTCTACTGCTAAAGGTATTGTAGCATCTTACGACTCAGAGACCAGAATTATTAAATACTATCAAGACAGAAGTCTTTATTACAATGCTGGTACTGGTGATGAAACTGATGCTACTGATGTAAAATTAAGATCTCCTGTAATTAACTTTACATCCAGTTCTAACGCAATTACTAAAAGTGGTGGTTCCTTTAGTGTTAACGTGGACCAAAACTTTAGTGGAGTTACAACTACTCTTTCAAATGGTAGAGTGGTTAACCTTGGTGTTAACTTCACAGATGGTCTTGCAAGTCCAGAAATAAATAAGAGGAAAGGGGAAATCATCTACCTTGACAATAGACCTTCTGTAACCAGGAATGAAAGACAGAAGGAAGACGTTAAAATCGTATTAGAGTTCTAATAAAATGCCACAACAGACTAATCTCAACGTCAATCCTTACTATGACGATTTTGATCCTGCAAAGGATTATCATCGTGTGCTGTTTAAACCTGGTTTTCCTATTCAGGCTAGAGAACTAACCACTCTCCAATCTATTTTACAGAACCAAATTGAACAATTTGGTAGTCATATTTTTAAGGAAGGTTCTATTGTCATTCCTGGTAATGTGACCTATGACAATCAGTATTATGCTGTTGAGATTAATGCTACTCACTTAGGTACAGACGTAAGTGTTTACATTGATAATTTTGTTGGCAAAAGAATTATTGGTCAAGAATCTGCTGTCACTGCACAAGTTCAATACGTTCTCTCTGAGACACAATCTGAGAGAGGAAACGTAACTTTATATGTTAAGTTTATTGATTCTGGAAATACAAATACTTTTGCATCTTTCACTGTTGGTGAAAATTTAGAGACCCTAGACGCTGTAGATTACGGTAACACAACAATTCCCGCAGGTAACACATTTGCTACCTGTATTGCAGAGAATGCGAATTCTATTGCTTCTTCTGCTTCGATTGGTGAGGGTGTAATGTTCCTTAGAGGAACATTTGTTAGAGTTGCAAAACAAACTATTCTCCTCGATCAATATAGCAATTTTCCAAATTACAGAGTTGGTCTTGTAATTTCGGAAACAATTGCTACTGCAAAGGATGATTCCTCCCTGTATGACAATGCCAAGGGTTTCTCTAACTACACCGCACCTGGTGCTGATAGATTAAAGATTGAGCTCGTTCTTGGTAAGAAGAGCATTACTGATACGACCGATGTTAACTTTGTAGAACTTCTCAGAGTTGAAAATGGTCAGATCAGAAAGATTGTAAAAAATACACAATATAATATTATTCGTGATTACCTCGCAAAGAGAACTTTTGATGAATCTGGTGATTATTCTGTAGAAGATTTTGAATACAGATTGTTCAATTCTTTGAATGACAGACTTGGTAATGATGGTCTCTACTTCCAAAATCAATCAACTTCTCAGGGAAGTAGACCCAGTGATGATCTTGCTGTATTGAAGATTAGTCCTGGTGTTGCTTACGTTAAAGGATATGATGTAGAGAAAATTGGAACAACTATTCTTGATGTAAGAAAACCAAGGGATACTAGAACTGTAGAGAGATCTGCCGTTGATTTTGAGATGGGCAATCTCGTAAAACTTAATAACGTTTCTGGTATTCCAAAGTTTACTGATGCGGTTCAACTTTATGATGAAAGAAAGGCAAGTGCTGGTGGTGGACAGGGTAATCAGATTGGTGAAGCAAGAGTTTACACTGTTAGAGCAGAAAGTGCTGTAGGTGTGGTAACAGCTTCTAGCACATTCGATTGCTATCTGTATGATATTCAAACATACACTCGACTTGAACTGAACGATACAGTTAGTGCTGGTGATCTTCCAGACACTGCTTTTATTAGAGGTCTTAGAAGTGGTGCGACTGGATATGCGACTACTGTTGGATCTGGAGCATCTTCACTATATGTAAGACAAACTGCAGGATCTTTCCTGCGTGGAGAAGAGATTAGCATTAATGGTATTTCTACCACTCCTAGAACTATCAATACAGTCACCCAATATGGTGCTGGTGACACCAAAATGGTGTTCCAAGATACAAGTTCTCTATCTGGTTACAGCACTGACTTCTTAGGGGATGTAAAACTTGATTTTGGCATTCCAACGAACTTTAATGTAACCGATACCATTACAATCAATAATGCTGGTGTAACAACTTCCCCAGGAAATAACTTTGCCAATTTCAAGGTCGGTGATATCGTAAAATATCAAAGAGCAGGTTTCTCCACAGTAACATTCAACAGAGTTGCTTCTGTTTCTGTTGGTGGCACCTTCATGACACTTGAAGCTGTCGGAAATGTAAATGGTGTTTGTAACGGTGAACTTCCAAGCACAAGTACAACCGTACAGTTCCAACTTGGAAAGAGTAGAATTAGAAATCAGGAAGAGGGATCTCTCTACGCAAAATTAGATGATGGTAACATTGCTACCGTAGATTTTACTGGATCTGACCTAAAAGCAGTTGTTCAAATCACTGGAAAGACAACCAATTCTTCTGGTGTCTTGACACTAGCAGCATCTGATGTTACTGGTCTAACAGATATTCTTTTTGAGGCATTTGATGAAGAAAGATATTCTGTTATTTACAGCAATGGTGATATTGAACCATTGAGAAGTGATCAAGTAACCATTTCTTCCAACGTAGTAACTATTAATGGTCTTAGATCCAGTCAATCAAATGTTACTGCAACTGCTACTGTCATCAAGACATCAGTTCAGAACAAGCAGAAAGTTTATAATAGAGTAAGAACTTTAGAAGTAACAAGATCGAAGTATAGTCAATCTGGAACAAACTCCAATACTAGCATTAATGATGGTTTGTCCAAGAGTCCATATTATGGTCTGAGAGTTCAGGATAAAGAGATCTGCCTCAACTATCCAGATGTTGCAAATATATTTGCTGTATATCAAGCAATTGATGAAAATGCAGTAACCCTTGACACTCTTACATTCTTCACTAATCCAGACATTCTTAACAGTGTTATTGTTGGTGAAAACTTCCTTGGTGATGATTCTGGTGCTATTGGTAAGGTAGTTACAAAAGCAGCAAATCAAGTAACTGTTGTTTATTTGAATAGAGAACGGTTTATTACTCAAGAAAATGTTAGATTCCAAGAATCTAATGTTGTTGCTCAAATTCAATCATTCAGTGCTGGTAGATATTCTGATGTAACAGATAGATTTATTCTGAATAAAGGTCAGAAGAATCAATATTATGATTATGCAAGACTTGTTAGAAAAGATGGTTATCCAGAACCAAACAGAAGATTGTATGTAGTATATGACAACTATACTGTTCCTTCTAACGATGAGGGTGATATCTTTACAGTTGGAAGTTATGGTGAAGAAAGATTTGCTAAGGATATTCCTCTGATAGGTCCAAATGGATTTAGGGCATCCGATTCTCTTGACTTCAGACCAAGAGTATCTGTTTTCGATCCTTCGACTGCAACTGCATCTCCATTTGATTTTAAATCCAGAATATTCACCGATCAACCAAAACTTCTCCTTGCATCGAACGAAAGTTCTGTTATTGGATATACTTTCTATGCACCTAGAGTTGACAGACTTTACTTAGACAAACTGGGTAACTTTGCGTACATTGAGGGTGTACCCGACAGATCACCAAAAGCACCTGAAAAGGTTGGTGATGTTATGTTGCTTGCAACGTTAAATCTTCCTGCATATCTTTTTGATCCTGATGATGCGACTATTCAAGTCGTGGATAATAGAAGATATACGATGCGTGATATTGGTAGATTGGAAGACAGAATTGAAAACCTTGAAACTACCACGTCCTTAACACTTCTCGAACTTGAAACTCAAACTTTGCAGGTTCAAGATGCAACTGGACTGACAAGATTCAAATCTGGTTTCTTTGCAGACAACTTTAGAGATGCTGTTAACATTGATACTGATAAGTCGGTCATGCTTCCTGAAGATGGTATTTTAAGACCATTTAGGGATGCTACAACCATTGGAGCACTGCTCTCTGCTGAGCAGAGTGTTCCTGATAATGAAATTGACCTCTCTACAGATTTTGCACTTCTAGACGGAAACGTTCAAAAAACTGGAAAACTTGTTACACTTAAGTATTCTGAAGAAGATTACCTTGGTGTTCCACATGCTACTAAGGTTGAGAATGTCAACCCATTCAACGTTGTTTTGTATAATGGAAGTGTAACTCTTAACCCAAGATCTGATTTCTGGGTTAGAAACATTTGGGCACCAGATGGTGGTGTTCGTAGAGTTGCCGATCCTGGAAGAGCAGGTTCTACTGGAACCATCGTAGTAACTCTTTCGAACACTGCAGACCGTTTCATGAGGTCTAGAAACGTTGCTTTCAATGCAATTGGTCTAAAACCATACACGAGATATTATCAGTTCTTAGACGGGATTGGAGGCATTGATTCTGTTCCCAAACTGGTTGAAGTTGAAAATGTAACTGGTGTATTTGAGATTGGTGAAACTGTTGTTGGAACAATTGGTGAAGATCAAACAACTGTAGTAACGTTTAGGCTCTGCAGACCAGATCACAAATCTGGTGCTTTTGCTAACCCAGAAGTATCTTATACTATTAACCCATACGACAATACAACCACACTACCAACACAATACTCTTTAGCATCGACCGTTCTGAATGTTGATGTTAATGCGATGGCTGCTCAGGCACAAGGTGCCTATTCTGGCAGAATTGCGACAGGTATGAGGTTGGTTGGTCAAAATAGTGGTGCTCAAGCAGATGTTTCTGATGTAAGGCTTATTAGTGATAATGGTGGTGATCTTCTCGGATGTTTCTTCCTGAGAGATCCCAACACAACTCCTGCACCAACAGTTCGTGTTACTACTGGAACCAAGGAGTATAAACTCAGCAATAGCATTACCAATGCCGAACCACTTCCTGGCAGCAAACTGATTTCTACAGCAGAAACTAATTACACTGCAAACGGAAGAACCATCGTAAGGCAGAGAGTAACTGCTATCTTCTATGATCCTCTGGCACAGTCCTTCCTTGTAGAGAACGAGGGTGTATTCATCACTTCTGTTGATGTATTCTTTGCTAACAAGGATCCTGGAAATATTCCTTGTGAAGTCCAACTTCGCACTATGGAACTTGGCACACCAACTACAACACTTGCTCAACCCTGGGCAAGAACCCTGGTCAAGCCAAGTGAAATTACAACATCGAGAGATGCTTCTGTTGCTACTAACATCAAGTTCCCATCCCCCGTATATCTTGAACCAAACTTAGAGTATGCTGTGGTTCTTCTTGCTGATACTGATCAGTATGAAGTTTGGGTTGCCGAAATGGGCAAGAAAACTGTAAACGCAAGTCAACTTCCTGCTGCAACTGGTGTTATTTACAGCACTCAGTATTCCATGGGTTCACTGTTCAAGTCCCAGAACGGATCTATCTGGAGTGCTTCTCAATATGAAGATATGACCTTTAAACTTTATCGTGCAAACTTCACATCTGATGCAGGAACTGCTTATTTCTATAATCCAAAACTTGATTTGACAAATGGTGGAACAAGTATTCTTGATGCAGATCCAATTGAAACATATCCAAGAAAACTAACTGTTGGTATTGATACATTTGCTTCTGGTGCTACTGGAATTTCTACTCTTGCAATTGGTAGAAAAGTAACATCATCTACCAAAGGATACAACTTTGGATTTGTTGAGCAGCAAGGTGGTCCAGTTGCTCCTGCTGGTGTTGGTGTATTTACTGGTGGAACTGGATATGGAACTCCATCTAATCCAGTTTCTACTTACAACATCAATAGTAATGGAACTGGATTGACACTGAATGTCACTGTTGGTGCTGGAATTAGTAATGTAACTGCTGTTTCTGTTGCTTCCTCTGGTTCTGGATATGTTGCTGGTGATACTGTTGGTCTCACCACTTCTGAAATCAGTGGATTTGGTGATGGTGCTGTTATTACAATTGAAAATCTTTGGGGTGTGGACACACTTTACTTGACAAATGTTCAGGGTGAAGAATTGCCCGTTGGAGCAGCATTGTCTTACTTTGACTCTGGAAATTCTCTTTATGCTGGATCCATCATTAGATCTACAAATGTGACTGGTAGCAATATCAACGATGGATCCTGGATGTCCGTCAGTCAGTATGCACACGGAATGTATGCTGCTAATAATAAAGTAACACTTTCTAAGGTAAAACCAAATACCCCAGTAAATACACTTTCTGGTGAACTGGGTGTCAATGATGCCATTATATCTCTTGGTAGCACCACTGGACTAGATGTGTTCGAAGGTGTTGCGGTTGGTGCTGCAAATACTGGATACTTAAGAGTTAATAATGAAATTATTGCATATGATTCTGTTGGAGTCGGATCTGTTGGTATTCTGCAAAGGGGTATTGATAATTCCGTAACAACCATTCATAGAATCAATGATCAAGCACTTAAGTATGAATTGAATGGTGTTTCTCTGAGAAGAATCAACAAAACACATGATATTGGAAATCTTGATAGAGACATTGATAATTACTACATTCAGATCGATAGATCTAATAGAGATACAGATGATGTTTCTAATATTGAACCACAACTCTCATTTACGACTAATTCTTTAGTTGGTGGAAACTCTGTAGAGGCATCTAGAAACGTCCAATTCAACTATATTGCTCCTCAGTTTGAACTTGTAACACCTGGACAAAACACAAGTGTTACTGCTTCTCTCAGGACGGTCTCTGCGACTAGTGTTGATGGAACTGAAGTATCTTTCTTAGATCAAGGATTTGAGCCTGTTGGAATTAACACAATCAACGAACTTTCTACTCCTAGAATGATCGCATCTAAGGTTAACGAGGATGCAAGAACGACGGATCTCCCAAGAAATAAATCACTTACTTTCGGTGTTGAGTTCCAGTCTTCTAGCAATTACTCTTCTCCTTATATCAACCTTGATGTTGCTAACTTCACACTCCTCTCTAACAGAATTAATGATCCTGGAATTGATTATGTAACTGATCCCAGAATTAGCACTGATGAGGGAGATCCACATACCGCAGTTTACGTTTCTCGTAGAGTTGACCTGAGACAACCTGCAAGTGGTCTGAGAGTTCTCCTGACGGCAGTTAGACCATCTGATGCTGACATCAGAGTGATGTATAAATTAGTCAGAGCAGATTCCAGTGAAATTGATCAAACTTATGAATTGTTCCCTGGATATGAAAATCTGATTGATAATGATGGTGATGGCATCGGTGATGTAGTTATTAATCCAGCAAATAACACTGGACATCCAAATGCACTTGTTCCCCCAAGTTTGACCAGCATTGATTACCTTGAGCATGAGTACTCCATCGATAATCTGGAACAGTTCACTGGATATGTAATCAAGATCGTTTGCACCACAAGCAATCAATCTAATGTACCACTGTTTAGAGACATCAGAACCATCGCATTTGCCTAAGATGAAAACATTTAAACAATTTCAAGAAGGATTATTTGACTGGTTACCTAAGAGCCGACAACGGAATCCAACTCCCGATGAAGCAAAGAAGTCATGGCAAAACATAGATCCTGGTTTTGTTAGACCTGGACCACCAAGTGATATTAAATATAATATGCCCATTATCATAGACAGGATGAAGTCACCACGGAAACCAGGTGAATCGATGTCGGATTACTTAAAGAGAACTTCGGTTACGGCATAGGCATAGGCAATGAAGACATTCCAAGAGTTTCAAGAACAACTCTCATTATCTCAGGCATTTGCTAGAGCAGGAAAACCAGGAATCCCATCAGAAAAACCAACTGGTGGAACTACACTTGATAGTCTAAGAAGAAGAACCCCTAGTGATCTTGCTAAACCACGTGGAAGCAGAGCAGGTATTCCTATTACACCTTTAAGTCAGGCAACTTATTCAGGTAGAATTGATGCAGGAAGGCGTCCTGATCCTAATGTTCATGATAACCCAGACTATGTTGGTCCTACTAAGGGTTTAGGAGGATCTTCTGGAACAAGAGATAATATGCCTGGAACTACTCCAAGTAATGTGTATGATTCTGATAAACTCAAACCCAAACCTATTTCAAATCCAAGACCTCTACCACAATCAAGAACAGATCACCCAAAACCTTTGAATACAATACTCAGAGGTTCTGCCCCTATCTAAAAAATGAAAACATTCAAACAATTCCAAGAACAAATTGCTCCATTAAAGAGTACCTTTGTTGGACCAGATCTAAAATCTTTACCCCATGTAGATTTAAGAGGACCAGGGCAAAAATTAAAGAGTGTTATGAATCAAAAGAAATTTTATGATTCAAATTGGGGTAGAATGCAAGGAGGTCCACCTAAGGGTCCATGATTAAGGTTGCTGGTCATAATAATCTCTATAGAGATCCCAAGTCGAATGCTATTGTAAATACCGATACAAAGGGTTATCAGGAATACATTCGGCAACGGGATCTCAGATTGAAAGAACAAAATAGAATTAAAGATTTGGAAAATGAGGTTGACGAACTTAAGAAATTAGTTCGTGACATTCTGGGTAGATAAATACCTTTATAGGGTGCTTATGATTAAATGGCTGCCGTATATGTATCAAACCTGTCAATCCAGCAAGGTGTAAACTTTAGCCAATCTTTTACGCTGGCTGATACTGCGACTGACAATGCTTTGAATTTAACTGGTTATGCTCACAGTGCTCAGTTAAGAAAACATTTTGCCGCTACAACAAGCACACCGTTTCAAACAACGGTTGGTGATGCTACTGATGGTGTTATTACCGTTTCTATGGGGTCAACTCTGACCTCTACTTTGAAACCTGGTAGATATGTTTATGATTTAGTCATTGAAACTGGTGGGACTAAGACAAGAGCGGTTGAAGGAACGGTTCTTGTTAGAGGAGGAGTAACTAGGTAATGGCAAACATAAAAGTTCGTGTTGGTCAACAACCTGCTGTAAAAGTATTAACCACTGGTGCCCTCAGTGGTGGAGGTGGTGGTTCTTTAGAAACTCTTACTGACACAGATATCTCCAACCTAATAGACGGACAGATTTTGATCTACGAAAGTTCAAGTAGTAAATGGAAGAACTCTTCCAATGTCTTAGAAGCAAACGTTGATGGAGGTGTTTACTGATGCCTTCTCAGATTAGAATTAAAAGAACGTTTGGTACAGGTTTACCTGATGTACCTCCAGTAGGAACTGGTGTAACCGATGGTGAACTTGTTTATGTATACGATAGTAATAATGTTGGTGCTGGTGGCACTTTTAGGAAACTTTATATTGGTGGTTCTGCAGGTGTAAGCACACTTCCTTTCCCTGTAGGTGGTCAATACTACATGGAGAGACTTCCTGATGATCTTACTCAGGAAGGTGTTCTGCTGCCTAGAAAAGTTCTTTCTGCAGATGAAAATTCTCTGATTGACCGAATTCAAGTAGGAAGTGGTCTGTCGGTTTCTGGTATTTCTACCTTCAAGAATGATGTAAGAATTGAAGGTGATCTTACTGTAACCGATGATATTTTCTTTGACGAATTTGAAGCAAGGCAATTTGTAATCACTGGTGTTGGCACCATCAACGATGCCTTGTCTATAGGTGGAACACTAGGTGTTCCTGAAGCATATATCTCTAGTGGTATCATTACCGATATTCAGGTATCTGGTGCATCTACTGTCACTGGTATTGCAACTTTCCAGAGTGATGTTTTTGTTGATGGTAACCTGAATGTCAGAGGTGATATTGTATATGATGAAGTAAGAGGTAGAAATCTCAATATTAGTGGTGTTGGTACTATTGCCAACTTTAATAGTGGTCTGGGAACGATTACAACCCTCGATACTGAGACCTTTGATGCTCTTGATGCAAACATCACTGGTCTTGCCGTAACTGATATTGTTGGTACTGGTGCTACGATTACTAGGATCAACAACACTACATTATTCTCGACCACAACCGACATTACATATCTCACCGTAAGAGATACTGTTGGAACTGGTGCTACAATCACAACATTGGATGTAAGCACTGGTGATATCACCGATGCAAACATCACTGGTCTTGCTGTAACCGATATTGTCGGCACTGCTGCAACTATCACTACAGTCGATGTAGAATCACTTGATGCTCTTAATGCAAACATTACTGGATTAGCAGTAACTGATATTGTTGGTACTGCTGCAAGCATCACAACGATTGATGTATCAAATCTTGATGCTTTAAGTGCTAATATCACTGGTCTTGCCGTAACAGACATTGTTGCTACTGCTGCTACAATCACCACTATTGATGCTAATACTGCTGATTTAGTTGCTGCCAACATTAATGTTGGTATGATCACCAGTGCTTACATCAACTCTGGTTTTGCTACAAACTTTACCTTCTCGGGTATTTCTACATTCCAAAGTGATGTTCACTTTGGTGATAATGATAGTCTGTTCTTCGGTGATGGCAATGATCTGGAAATCTTCCACAGTGGTGGTGATTCGATCATCAGGGATGTTGGGACTGGGAGATTAAATCTTCAAAGTGACGGTCTTGAAATCAGACTTGGTTCTACTACTGGTGAGAAGTATGCCGTATTCAGCAACAATGGTGCGGTAGAACTTTACTACAATGATTCACTGAGAGTTAATACCAGCACTCATGGTATCGATGTTAGTGGTGGCATCAATGTTTCTGCTGCTTCTACATTCCAAGGCAATGTAGATCTTGGTGATAATGATAGATTGAGACTTGGTGATGGTAATGACTTACAGATTTATCATGATGCAACCGATAGTTATATTGATAATACTACTGGTGATCTATGGATAAGAACAGTATCTCCTGGTGATGATATTAATGTTAGATCGGCAGATGATATTACTATTCAAAATAATGGTGGAACAAACGCTGCTATCTTCAAGGGTGGTGAAGGTGCATGGTTATATTATAATGGAGATTTAAAATTTGAGACCGTTGATATTGGTGCCAATGTAATTGGAAACCTTGAAGCGGATTCGTTAAACATCACTGGTGTTTCTACCGTCACTGGTATTGCAACTTTCCAGAGTGATGTTTATATCGATGGTAACCTGAATATTACTGGAGACGTTATCTATGATGAGGTCAACGGTCGTAACCTGAACATCAGTGGTGTCGGCACGATTGCCAATCTGAACGTCACTGGTGTCGGCACCATCACGACATTTGACAGTGAGACCGCAATTATTGATAACCTGCAAGTTGCTGGAACCACAACAACTGGACAGTTAAATGTAACTGGTGTTTCTACATTCCAAGGTAATGTAAATCTTGGTGATAATGATATATTGAGACTTGGTGATGATGGTGACTTACAGATTTATCATGATGGAAGTAATAGTTATATTGATGATGTTGGAGATGGAAATTTAGTCATTAGATCAAATTTTATTGATTTTAAGAATCCAACTGGAACGGAAAGATATGCATATTTCCAAGAGAATAGTGCAGTTGCTCTTTATTTCAATGACTCCAAGAAATTTGAAACCACTGGTT
>Ga0208162_1000289_pt1 | contig 29720 bp, 35 predicted proteins | sample CB_VirMetaG_4_FD_184539 | JGI IMG/M metagenome (GOLD analysis project Ga0208162, IMG submission 184539) | Freshwater to marine saline gradient viral communities from Chesapeake Bay - CB_1508_1M Viral MetaG (SPAdes) (version 4) | ecosystem: Environmental > Aquatic > Marine > Coastal | place: USA... | reverse complement strand
CTTTAGACACTATGGTGTTAACGGTAAAGGTTTACTCTTTGGTAAATATATTAAATCTGTTTATATTAAACCAACTACAGTTGGTAAAATAGAAAACGGATTAGTTATTAAAGATTACGAATTGGAGGGTAGAGACAGTGTGGATGTATAAGCTACTAGCTGTATGGTTATTAGCTGCAACTAGCCCCTTTGTTGACATGCAACCTACTGTCTCCAACTCCACAACTACAACTACTGTACCTGTAACAACTACAACATTAGTTCCAACGGTGGTTCCTACTACTGTGTTTGTCGATTGTGATGAATATGTAGAAGGCGTTTATGACCAAGGCTACGGATGGAACTTTAACTATGTTTATTGTGCTGACGGTATGGAACATTTTACAAGTATGAGTTTTGAAGAAGCAATGAATTGGCTTGATGCTGGTAATGAAATAGTTGGTTACGACCCTGTTGTTAGCGTGACCACTACAACTACGACATTGCCAGCTCAGCCATCCTGCAATTACCCTAATAAAGAATGGTATGGGTTTACTGGTGTACACGAATTAAGGAAAGTAAACGATAGTCTTTATCAGTTACTTATTTGTGATGGTTCTCAGTGGAATCCACCAATACGATTCTATGTCGATGGTTATGAATACCTAGACATACCTGCTGACATTGCAGAAAATTGCTGGCAAGATTGGGGAGCATGTAGTTAAATGTATGCTAAAATAAATTTTGTAGAGGGACTAGAGATGGAAGAGAGCTCCATACTAGGTTTTTACCAACCACTCTAAATTATTATAATTACGGTTGGTGTTCTTGCCTATCGTTGAACACCCTCTACAATTTTTTTAAGGAAATTATGGAAAAATACAAAAACATATTCGACATCTTAGATGCTTTAGAAGAAGCTCGTGAAGCAATAAATGAAGCAAAAGATTTTAGAAGAGAATTATCTTTTATGGGTGAACCAAGTGACCCACAGTTAAAAGAAATTTACAGAAATACTGTCAGAACTATTCGCTATAATATAAAATCTAATGAACTGATTGTTGCAAGGCTAGAGAAGTTGTATACCGATTGGAGAGAAAATAATGAATGAACAAGCAGCACATAATAAAATAAACAGATTGTTAATGCATGCAGCAGTTATGTTAAACACTTGGATTCCTGCAGAAAAAAGAGCACAATATATAAATTTATTTTATTCATACATAATAGAAGAAGAGAAGGAGACTAATAATGAATGAATGTACTCGTTGTGGTGCAACAAAAGATATAATACATTCCGGTACAGATGGAATATACCTTGGAGTTTTAGATGAACTTCATAAGATATGTTACGATTGTGGGAATGCTCATATGCTTAAGGAACAAAAAGTAAATGAGTGATAATTTAGCTAAAAAGAATAATTTACTGCATGTAAAATTTGATGACATTGAACATCATGGCAATGCACTAGTAACTATCCGTAATTTTGAAATCGAAATAGAAGGATACACAGATATTTTATTTGGTAGAACACAATCACCAGTAGAAGCTGGTATATCTTCTTTATACGAAATAGCAGTTGCATACTATGCAAGAGCAAAAGAAATAGAAATGTACTGTAAGAAGTTTGAGAGTGGTATAGATGTTGGAAAGACAAGACACCCACTATATAAATTTAGAACTGGTCAGCTTAATGCCTTTATAGAGATGACTAAAGAAATTGCTAAACTTGGTAGTAGAAGAATAACTATGGCACAAATCATGCTTCAAGAAAAGGAAGATAACCTCTTTTAATTATTCGGGGTGGTCCCTCCTTTCGGAGATAGCCAAGATTATTTTCGGTAGCTCAGCTGTGCTTTAAAAAAGCGAGTGAACTAGCATTACTATCGCTAGGGAGCAAGGGATAATTGTAGACCTACTAATTAACTTCTGTAGGTGTCCCGTTCATAACGGTTAATGAGTGGGCAAAGATAATCAGCCTTCTAATCGAAGAGGTTAGAGTGTCGAAAGACTGAGGCAGCTTCTCAACGTGAGACCACCCCAGTTTTACATTTCGTAAACTTCTGCGTGTCCTTCTTTAACCATAAGTTCATTAATGTTTACACCGTTGCTAAAAAATACACCAAGAACTCTTCCATACTTACCTGTTCCGTAAGATTGTAATTCAACATTTTCAGATAATTCTAAAGTGTCTACTAGAAAACTTTTTGCAGCAAGCCCTCTTGACTTCTCTTCCAAATCTCTTGTTCGTGATTCTGGAGCATTAATACCCATGAGTCGTACACGACATTTATGCCACACATTAAAACCCAAATCAATTCTAACATCTACTGTATCTCCATCGACTATTTTTAATACTTCTACTTTGTAATAATACATACAGTACATATTCTACCATCCAATATCTCCAGTATCCCTAAAGAACATCGTCCACATATACGGCACTCAATATGTAAGCAAGAGTTACAGTACTTATATCTTTTATTTAACTGTGGTCTTTTACCACATAAATTACATTTTTTATTCATATATATACCTATAGGGGAAAAGTTTTTATTTTCCTACATATATATAGAACAAGAGTATTATTTTTATGTAATCATCTACGGTATGTGCCATAGTAAGATGCTAATTAATAATTAGGAGCCTTATTTAAGTATATACTTACAGAAAAGTCTCTATTTGTAGAGGCTTTTCTATTTAACAAGCACCACCTTCACAGCAAGCAACTACCTTTTGACTAAATTGTGGACATTTGTCGTTATAACAATAGAGTCCTGCGTGTCTCTCGAACAAAGTCGAGTTACATATTGGACATGTTGGATTCATTCCTGTATTAACTTCGCCAAATTATATAAACAATATAATAAAGCAATACTAATGATAATATTGGTAGCCAAGTCATTCTTCTTCTTGTGCTGTATCGTTTATGTATACAACTTTAGTGGACATCTTACACTTACTAGGCGATTGTTGACACATCCATTGATTATTCTGTATGTATTTGAGTGCCTCTTTACACTCATTACATCTGTTGATTTTTGTTCTGCTCATTTATCTCCTTAATTATAGGAATGAAATATTTTAAAAACTTATTTATTTGAAAACCTGCGAATACAAACATACCAATACTCAGTAAGGATACGGTTATAACCAGTATGATTTCTGTCATCAAGATAAACCCCTTTCTGGGATTAATTTAGAATAATGCCTGCCAATTTGTAGCAATCATTAATACGGCTGATACCATCAGTACCCAACCCATAAGTTCCATTTTTCCGATTTTTCCTGTCATTTCTTTTTGCATATTTTCTAATTTAGCGTCAATTTTTTCTTGATTTTCAAGAAGCATTTGTAACATTTCTTTATTGGTAAATCCATTACCATTAGATGATTCGGGCATTAGATTCCTTTCCATTCATCACAAAATTCTGAACCATATTTATGGTTACAGATTTGTATTGATGTACCTTTATCGTTAATTGTTGCTAAACACATATTATTTTCTCTTCTTCTCCATTATAGCAAAACTATCGTTAATTTCTTCTAGAGTTATTTTTCCATCATCTATATATGCTCTAGCTAAAGCTTCAGCTACCTTTATAACTCCTAAAGAACCAGCTAATAATATTGAACTTACAATGTCAACCCCTATAAGGCTTCCTGCACCTATAACTGCTAGTCCATTAGCAACAAATACTGCAATCATTCTTGCAAGTATTATTTTTATTTTTTGGACTGTTGTCATAGAAGATGTCATATTAACAGTCGCAGTCTTTTTTCTTTTTGTCGCCAGAAATATATCCTGCAACAATACCTACTATTCCTGTAATAGACATTTGTAGTAATTCTATAACACTTGAATCTGGTCCTTTATTTTCTTTGAGTGATATGTAGAAATCTCCTACAACTATGACACCTAGTAAAACAAATAATCCAATAGTGCAAGTAAGTATTACTTTGTCTTTCATTAATAAATCTTTCATTATTCTCTCCAATTTATAGTTAGTAACCAAACTACTATAGAAAACAAAATTGCGATTCCTACAACATCTTTAGCACTACCTGTTAGTGTTAACCAAGCAATAAAAAAACCTAGCAATGTAAAAATCTGGGCTACAGATTCTTTTAAAATTGCTTTACCTTTTTTTAATACTTTACTTATAATTTTACCCACTTAAAATCTCCTCATTAACGAACCTGCTTGAGCAATGATTTGTGATGCAATAATAACTGGAACAACGACTTCTTGAGCTTTCTCTCTCTGGTCGTTAGTCATATCATTACCAATTTCACTAACATTAGCTAAATTTTCTGCAAATTCTTCTATACTTATGTCGGTTAACTCTTGTAAAGGATTTTTAAGGAAAGCTTCAACTTGTACCTCAGTAATCGCATCAGCTAAAGTATATTCAGTACCTTCTGGAACTCCAGAAGCTCTTTCAACATATTCTTCAACTGCTTGTGATACACTCTCATCTTTTTCAGATAACTCAGCAACAATTTCTAACTCTTCTTCTTGAACACCAAGAGCTGCAGCTGCAACAGTTTTCTCTTCTTTAGACATATTTTGTACGTCTTGAGCTTTAGTAACTTTAGTTACTTGCTGTTGAACAACTTCTTTTTGCACTTCAGTTAATGTATTTACATTAATTTTTGGTGCTGTTTCTGTGTCGTCTTGTTCTGGAATTTCTATAACTTCCATAACTTCTATTATAGTTTCTTCAACTGAGGGTATTTCCTCAATGATTTCTTCTACAATAGGTAAATCTTCTAGAATTTCTTCTTTAGCTGGCTCTTTAACATCATCTTCAACCAAATCTCCGTCGGTAATAATGTCTTCAAAATCTTCCAATATTTCATCTTCAATGATGATTTCATCTTCAGTAATTGGAATTTCATCTTCCGGTATTGGTTTAACATCAATAATTTCATCTTCTTTAATGTCTTTATCATCTATAAAATCTTCTTCAATAATTTCATCATCAATAACCTCTTCTTCAATTATAATATCATCTTCTTTAATTTCTGGAATAGTAGTTGTAGTAGTAGATTCGTAAAGAGCTTTATTATATGCGTCACAATCTCCACGCTCTAAAGCAACATTAGTAACATAACAACCCCATTTATCTTCATTAGCCTTACGCTCATTGTCACGCTCAACATCTCCTTGAGCAATTTGGTCTGTTGTATATTCTGCTTTAGTACCATCATCCATAACAACTACTTCTACTGGTGGCAAAGTTGTAGTTGGAGCAGGTGGTGGTGGAGGTGGAATATAAACAGTAGTAGTTGTAGTAGTAGTAACAGCAGTAGTAGCCAATACTTCAAAGTTAGTCACTGGACCTGCTTGTCCACCATGACACCAACCTGTAGATGAACAAGCATATACTACAAAGTCATAAGTTCCACCTTCTATATCTTCAATAAGATAACTTGTAGCATTTACATCTATGCCTTCTATGTATGTATAAGTTTCTTCACTAGACAACTTATAAGATATTTTATAAGAATCTACAGTTCCCCAACCTGTATTAGGTTGTACCCAACCTATTTTTAAACCTTGGTATTCATTATTTGTGATTTCAACATTTGTCACGCCAGAAGGTGCATTTTGTATTGTATAACTAGCAATAGCAGTCCAACTAGAATAACTAGAGTTCGTGTCATTATCTGACCTTATTTGAAAGTAAAGAGTATCTCCTACTTGTGCGTCAAGAACTGATTGTAAGTAAGATTTAGTAAATGTATATTCTGTATTTAAAGCGTTTTCATCTCCTACATTTCCTGTAGCTATTCCATACATTGGAGGGTCTGCTTTGTCAAAACCAATTGCATATCTTTCTGGAGAATACTGATATGTATTATCTGGTGCGTCCCAATCAACAGTTATACTTCCATTGTGTAAGTTAGTTATAGTAATTAAATTAGTAGGAGCACCTGTACCTGCAATAATACCATCATCATAAGTCCAAGAAATATCATCTACCAAAACATAATCATCTGTTTCTACATCAACACTTTTAATGTATTTACCTGTAGGTGCTGTGTGCATAGGAGTTGCATAACTAGCGTATACAGCATTCATAAAATCTTTACTTGAACTTGTGCCATCTGAATAGTTCCAAGTTACATACCAAGCGTGGTCTACTGCACCAATATTAAATTGAGCGAAAGTTATATTATCATCTGGAAAAGTCATTCTTAAAACTGCGTCTGCATAATTACAGGTATTCCAATTTAAAGACTGACCTGTTGTTCCATAATCTCCACTATAACTGTCTAATCTATTCCAACAAATATTTCTATCGTCATCATAAGAGTAATCAAATACTAAATTTGTTTGATTAGTACCATCTGCGTTAAATGATTCAGTAGTTGTTTGTTCTAATCCTATAGCAATAGGCATAGGATAAATAAGTAAACTTACTATAAGAATTCTAAAGAATGTATTGATTTTATTTAAAATATTAACCCCTTTAAAAGGAAGAGGACGGCTACAAAACCGTCCCTATCCTAATCTATTATAGTCGAAAAATTATCCCTTAGGAATTTTTGACATAAATGGAAATGGTGCGTCTTCTAACGCATTTTGTACTGCTGAAATAGCAGCTGAAGCTCCGGCTATGGTTGCAGCCATAACTGTATCTGCTTCAAACATTCCAGCTTGATTAGCCATTACTACAGCTAAGAATGTTTGTGCAAACGTTCTTGCTGCTCTAATCAATGCTGTTCTCCAATAATCTGGCATTTTATCTCCTATTTTAATTTTCCACCCATACGCTTAATTATGCTTTGAGCATTAGCCTTGTTGTAAGGCTTATTAGGCTTAAGTGGTTTTACTTTTACTGTTGGCTTTCCCATCACGTAGTCAAAGTCAACATATGTGACAGTGACTTCTTCACCTTTTAGTATTGCATCTCTTACAATTGGGTAGACACGTTTGTACGCAGCTACGGATGCCCCAATATATCCTTTCTTATCAGATATATTTTCGGTTGAAGAATTTCCTAACAGAAGACAGCCCGAGGTGTTTGATTCGTCATTCCCCACATGCCAAAGCACGTACTCGAAGTTCGGAACCTTGTTTACATAAATCATACCTTTATGAAAATCAGCTCCATACTTTTTAAGATAGCGTGAATGAAAACCACCTTCACTTCTTAAAGTTAGTTTGTAACTTCCTTCTGGAATTCGAGTTTCGTGCATTTTTTTAACACTTCTGTATTCATCTTCGATTGTGTAACAAAGGAACTGTCTTTTGCCGTGTGTTACGTCAAACAGTAGTCCTAAGGTCGAATCGTTTTGAGAACTGTATCTCAATACTTCTAATTTCATAGAATTACTCCATTTTTTACATTTTCTGGCATTCCAAATGTCGCATACCAAGTTTGTGGACCTACTATGCCGTCTGGAACTAGACCAGATATTTTTTGTATTTCTTTACATCTATCAGCTGATTTTCTCCCATAAACACCATCAGCAGAAAGTCCCCCAGCAGCGTCTTGCCACTGAGCAACATCATCACCTTTTACATATGGAGACTGCACTATAAATATTCTACCATACCATTTAGGTGCTTGCCTTTGTGCTTTTCTATAGGCTTTACCCTTCATAACAGTAAAGAAGTGTTCCCAAGGAAAGTTAATTCCCGGGTCTGTTCTTCTGTCTGGGTCTAATTCAGCGTGTGATATAAATCCTTTTACACCCTTAAACCAATCATCTAGACCGATTCTTCGCATAGGAATGTCATAAAGGTTTGCTTTTTCTGCACACCATTTAGCTGATAACTTGATTACTGCATCTTCGTATTCTTTATCAGTACCCCATTCAGATGCATAATATGCAATCTCTAATCCAAGAGATTTAGAATTATGACCTCTAACATGAAATGCTGTATAGTCATCTGGAAGTAAATCGACAATATTCTCATCGTCAATTACTACGTGTGCTGATGCCGTTCTGTCGGTGCTTGCTAAATACTTAGCAATACCTAATGCGTTCTTCCCACCTTCTGCAGTGTGAACAACAATGCCCTGTATAGCCCTCGACCTTTTAGGATAATAATTTCCTTTTTTTCCATTATCCCTAAGGCGAGCATTAGGATTTTCATTTTCTATTAAATGATAACCCATTTATACTCCTTGTTATTTAAGAGTATAAACTATATATTATAAAATACAATTACACGCTTGTATCTTTTTTACTTGAAATCTTTGTGTGATTTCTTTTTAGCAATATATATATTATTGGCTCCATCTTTGTCTATTGTGTAAGACAAAATACCAGCGTGAGTTCTTTTACCGTGAGTTTGTTCAATCCACTTAGAACCACCGTCTAGTGCTGGTGCACCAATAATAAGTTGTGGGTCTTCTAATACTGAGAAATGATGAAAATGACCATAGTTCAATATGTTCGCATGTCCTACTTCCCAGTCTCCATATTTCTGATTTTTATGCCAAGCTTGTGCTTTACCTACAGCAAGAGTTCCCCCTCCGGAACGAAATTGGTGACCATGGGCAAATCCTAGGATATTTCCATTTGAAGCATATGTTAAAGTTATGTCATCATTTATGTCATTAGGATATATAAACTTAAATTGTTCATATAGCTTCTTGTCATATTGAAAAGCATTTTCAACATACCAAGCTAAAGCAATATCTTTATTGTCCATAAAGTCCGTATAGCTTTTACCGTTCTTTCTATTTTCTCCGTGATTTCCGGGAACAGCAATAAAAGTAATAGGTAATCCTAACTTGGTTAACTCCTTCAACACTTGTTCCATCAAATTTACAGCAATTTGTAGTTGGTGAGCGTCTGAGTATTCGACCGAATAGGTTTGCTGGGCGTAGAAGCCATCACACCCTTCGACGATATCACCGAGGGATGCCACAATAATTTCATTAAAGTTAGTAAATTTAGAAAGATTTTTAAATCTCCACATAGTTTCTTCTATGCCAATTTCTATTCTTTTAATTAATGCTTCAGTACCCCCTCTCTCATTTTTTCCAAGTTGCCAGTCACTGAGAATGACTACGAAGCTAGAATCACCTTTTGGTTTTTTATTAAAAGGAATTGATTTCCAGTTTTTTAGTGCTTCTTTAGATGACTTTAGTATTTCTTCATTTACGTTAGGGTCTTTAGAAGCAATATCACACATAATATGATTTGAAGTACTACCATCTGGTGCTGTCCACTGTCTAAACTTAACACTACTACCTACAACATAATGTGTTTTTGGGTCTCTATTAAAGTGTCTAAGGATATCATCAAAGTTATTGACCATATCTTCAGATTCAATAAAGTCAGCAAATTTAGTTAGACCTGTAGATTTGTCTATCTCTTTAAAAGTACCAAGCTTCTTTACTTCGTCTGGTATTGATTGTTCTGCTTTTTTGAAATTAAGTGCGTTACTTAAATCAAACGATTTATCTTTATCCCTGTTTTTTGGCATTTTCTATCCTCCATCTTCTAACTGCACTTTCTGAAACAGAAATGTCAAGTTCGTCTTTTAGTGTAGAACTTATCATGTAGTTAGTAATAGAGGTGTCATTAAGTGCTTCTATTAGTGTTTTTAATGTCAAATCAAGACCCTCTTCTTGAAGCTTTTCCAACTCTATGTCTAGTTTTAACATTCTTTTTTGTCGCTCACCCTGTGCGATTTTCACTGATGAATGAAAATCTATATTTCTACTACTCATTCTTCTTCGGTAGAAACTTCTGCAACAGCCTCAGCTACAGCTACTTGAGCCTCTGCTTGCTGCTCTTGTGGTACCATACTTCTAAGAGTTTCAATAACCACATCTCTTTCAGTTATTTCTACTGTGTGTCTAGCTACTTTAATAGCTAATTGGTCAATCATCTTGCGTTGTTTATTATACTCGCCAAGAAGATTGTTATAACGATTGACAACTTCTTGTATGTCAACTTTTGTTTCGTCTGTCATATACACTCCTCATATATATTTTTTTACTCTTTCAGTATAACATCCTTGTATGACATTTTTTCGTTTTTCGCACATATTTTTTTTTACTTGCTAGACTCAAAAATATGTTAACTAAAAAATACGCCGGTAAAAAAGAAGAAGTAGTAAGGGTTGGTTGGACTTATATTCCAGATGAGAATATACCACAAACTCTATATTCGGACCCAGCTAAGTGGAATAACGCATTTACACAATGTCCTGCATCTGTAAAGTTACAAGACCACACATATAGTCTTTTATCTCCTATGGATTTATCTTTAAAGCAAATTAGAGACAACAATCAAGTTCTCACAGGTATAGAAACTGTTAAACAAGAAACTAGAGGTATAGATTTATTTGAACAACAATTTATAATTGTTGACCATAATAGGTTTTGGGAAAAAGATAACATACCTCAATTTCAAATTAATATGGGGTTCTTATTTTTTGCAGATACAGATATAGACATATTTGCTATACCACCTTTCTTTAATCAGAATTCACCTACAGGTGTAGACTTTATTGGTGGTACTTTTAACATACATAGATGGTTGAGACCAATACAAGTAGCTTATAAGTTTCAAACAAAAAAATCTAAGTTTGAAATGAATAAAGGCGATGTGCTTTCAAACATTATGTTTTCTAAACCAGCTAAATTAGAATATGTTCCTTGGAACGATAAGATAGATTTCTTGCTTAGAACTACAGATAATATAACTAGATTTACTAAAAATACTTGGTTGAACTTTAAAAACTTTAAAATTCCAAAGACTTATTTTCCAGAATAGAACTTAATTCTTCGTATACACCTAAACCATTAATATTTTGTACCATACTATGCATTGCAAATGTACTGTACTCTTCAGTTATATCACCACTTCCTAAGTTAGCAATCCAATATTTAAATTCTGGTGTAGCATTTTGAAAACATTTTGTAGCTTTTTCTTTTGCCATTTCCCAGAATGGTGTATCCCAATTACTACCAGCAAAATAGTGCATAACAATTATGTCTTGTGTCTTTTTAAACCAAGAATTATACCATTCATTTGGTGCAGATAAAGACATACCATCTGCTACATCAAAAGCGTACCTAGCAATCATTTCTATAGTTCTAATGCTTGTTGCTTCCATAGGTTCTAAGAAAAATGATTTATTTCCGTTTAAGCAGTATCTTTCATTAAAGTTTTGTTTAGAATAATAGTTGTCAAATTTATAGCCAGATACTTCTCCTTGTGGAGTTAAGTTGTATTCAGCTAATACTTCTTCTACATCTTCTAATACTTCTTCTTCAGTATTAATTTTGTCATTATATAAATAACCAATAGAACATCTTTCAGCTAAAGGTATTCCAAACACCCATCCATAAGGTCTTGCAATACAAAGTGAGTAATCAAACTCTGGTCTATCCCAAGGACATTGTTGTACTATTGCAGCATTTACTGGTATGTATTCTGCTTCGTGATATTCTGATAAATCTTGTGGCTTGCCTCTACAATCTATTATGTAATCTGCGTCAACTTCATCATAGCTTTTTACATTCTTTTCAATATAATTTGCCTTATCAGAACAATATCCGAATATAACTTCTTGTAGTCTTGTAGCATTAAAATGTATTGACATAGCTGGTGGTGGGAATGTGTGATGAAAATTCATCATTCCCCAGTTTTTGTAATATATTGAGTTCTTGTAATGACCACCTATTATTGGTAAGTCAATAAAATCAAAATTTAAAGTATTTGCTAGTTCTCTACCTAAACTAAGTGTTGCACCTTCTCCTACAGCTTGTGGTTGTATTGAGTTATCGTAATATAAATCTACTTCCCAAGGACCATAAGCAACAAAATGATTTAGAGTAAATGCTCCAGCTGTACCCTTCCCAATAATCGCTATTTTTTTCACATATTTATTTTAGTATAAAGAAGTTTCTACTGGGTACCATATAACAACTCTTCCATTTTGACCATCGGAATTTTGACCACCAGCACCATAGCCACCAAAAACACTACCTATTGACAAAGTTCTATTACCATTATTATAGGTACCAGTTTCAGTTTCAATAACACTACCCTTTGTTAAATCTAAATAACCAGAGCCTCCACCTGCAGCAGCCCAATAGCCCCCTGCGTCTTCATGAGCCCCAGAACCACCACCATAATAGCCCGAACCACCTCCACCACCTTCAGTCCAACTGTTAGCAGTGTGAGCATGCCCACCAAATAATTCTTTACCAGATACAGCAATAGAGTTTCTACCTTGACCATTAGGATGACGATAATAAACTATTCCAGAGTTTCCACCAGCTGACAGAGTACCACCACGACCGTGTGTATTAGTACCTCTGTTGTTGTCATAACCCTGTACACCATTCTGATTTAAACCACCACCCGGTCCACCTGCACCATATGTCTGATTACCAGAAATCTGTCCAGAACCTCCACCACCACCAGCAATAACTATTGCATTGCTGTGAGATACAAGGTTACTAGCAAATACCCCAGATAATCCTCCACCGTTACCAGCGTTAGAACCAAAACCACCCGGTAAACTGTGTACAGATTGACCAAAGTGTCCAAATATATTTCTTGAACCAACAGTGTTTCTAGTACCACCTTGACCTACTATTACAGTAAAAGTATTAGTTTGAGCTGCTCTTAGATTGACTTTAGCCCATCCATAGCCACCAGAACCACCAACTGGTGTATTGTAACTATTACCTGCACCACCACCAGCACCAAATACTGTAATATAAGCAAGACCAGTACCACCAAAATTTTGTACTGTAAATGTTTGGTATGTACCATTGTATTGAAAACTATGTACTCTAAAGTTCTGAACTGTACCTTGTGCATTTGCAATGTTAACGTCATCAGTAGTAGTACCACCTAGACCTCTAAATGGTCCACCTTCTAAAATTACTGCTCTTGAAAATCCTAATGGCATTACAAACCGAACCTTACCTTATAATAATTAAAAATGGCGTTTTTTTCAGATTGATTTAATAATCTATGGTACATAATAAATGCTGCTACATCGCCTGCTTGTTGTGATGTTACACCAGCATTAACTTGTCCTGCGTGATAGCCACCAATACATCTAAATCCATTATTAGGAGCTGCACGGTTATCAGTTATAGTAGATTTCTGTACACCATTTTCGTAGTAAACATAATAAGGACTTGTACTCTTAAACTCCCAAAAGTGAATATTATATTTTGTTGCGTAATTTGGAGTTTGGTCAATATTGTAGCCAGAATCTAAAAACCCAGCATTGTTATTGTCATACATACCTAAGTTAGTTGTACCATTTTGAACCATGACATGATGGTCTGCACTATTACCTCTTACTAAAGTTCTCCAATCTGTTCCTCCACTTCTCCATCTAAGTGCTACTACAAAAGTTGTATTGGTGTAATTTAACGGTACATCAGTACTTCTTACAGCAATACCACCATCGTTAAATATAAAAGAACCACCATCATTTGTGCTGTAATCAGATTGTCTTACAATCCAATCATAATTATTAGAGCTTAGGTCATACCAAGTAGTTCCTGTTCCCGGGTATGAAGCGTAAACACCTGCATCAAGATACAATTCATAGTCTGATGGTATATACCCAGATTTTAAAAGAACAGAACGAGAAAATCCTAAAGGCATTTACCACTTCCCTAATGGACACTTAACTATCTGATACTTAGCTTTTACCGTCATTTCACAGTTGCAATCAGTACAAACTTTTGTTGTTACTGTTTCTTCGTAGCTTTCGGTTTCAAAATTATATCCTATACCGGTTTCTCTATCTTCATAAAGTTCACAACCTTCACATATAGCAAGTCGCTCATTGTAGGTTGTATCATCTACTTTACCTTCCTCTTGATTAGGAAGGAACTGTTTATTTTCTCTGTAGTAATAATATGTCATTCTATTACCCCACCAGCAGCTTGCCATTCTCTTACAAGAATTATTATTGGGTTAGCTTCATCAATAAAAGTTTGGTATGTTTTAGTTGTATTTTCATTTTCATCTGGGTGAACAAGAAAATCTACTTCATAATATTCTTCGCCACTAGCGTGCATAAGAACTCTTACTGTTTGTATTTGGGTAATTAAACCATCTTCTGTATTTACTTCTGGTGTATCATCTGACATATATCTCTACCCTTGCACTTCTATTTATACCAGTACTATCTTGACAGCAACGAATATAGTCTCCAGCTGAATATCCTTGACCAAATGAATCATTCATTCCTATACCACCAGAAACATCGTCTGATGACATATTACCGTTAGGATACAATCCACCACCGTTTTCATTCCAACCAAAACCCCATCTAGTTGCTGCTCCATGACCACCTGTGTAGTTGTAGCCATAAAATCTAACATCTTTTTGTGATGACCAAGCATTACCATACCCAGAATAAGATTTTGCGTCCCCTAAGAAGTATTCGTTTGCTGTTTGAAACAAGTTTAGCAATGATGTTCTTGTAGTAGATGAACCACCATATATTGGTTTTTGTAACCAAGTCCATTTACTATCATAACTATAAGAACCACCTGCTCCTATGTCTGGGAATATAGCTAATAAATGTAAAGCTTGAAACTCGTTAAATACTTGGAATTTAGCATCACTATCAGTTCTGTCTAATTCAGTAGTAGGATTTAAAGTATTGTTAGTTGTCCAATAGTTGTCTCCGTAAGAGAATGTATATCCTCTTGTAGCTTTTAACGCCATCATCCAACCACCACCATCGTGATTAGAGTCCATAATACAATATGTTTGTGTTGGACCAGAAGTAGCTAAGTTAATCCAGTAAACACCATCGGGTGAATTAGGAAAATCTGATTTTATCTGTTCTGCAGAATCACCGGCAGTACCAGCACTTAGACCGTTTTTACCACCACCTTGGAGATGAACACTTCTTGCCATTCCAATATTAGGCATTGTTACCTCCTATTGAAAATCTTGCAGTGCGTTTATATAAGGTGCTCCACCATCAACGAATATGAATGTTACTAAATCGATTGAACTAAGTCCAGATGACATTGCCCAACCACCACCACCAGCTGTCTTAGGTGTTACTGAAGATGCATTTGTTGTGTAAGTTGTAAGCGATGCACCACCATCCCAAGTGTATGCAGCAGCAGCATCTTGTGTTACTTCAATTGTATAAGTCTGAACACCGGAAGTTGCTACATTAGTAAACGCTATAGCTGTGATGTTCTCAGTTAATGTGATACTACCAGTATTACCTGCACTACAATCTATTGTTATTGTTCCAGAAGAACTAGTTAAACCAACTTTTGTTTCTTTATAAGATTTAAGATATACATCTCTTAATGCTTCACCAGAACCATCAACTTCAGAACTAAATGTAGTACCAGAACCTAATGATTTGTTTTGTATTGTCTGAGTAGCAGCCAAGAAAGCAAAGCTATCATCACTAAGAGCAGTATTAAATTCAGTAGTAGTACCGTCTAATGTGTTGTTTGTTAAATCTATTGTTTTATTTTGTAAACCTTCTGTACCAGCTAAAGTTGCAAATGAACCATCTGATAAAGCATTGTTGAATTCTGTAGTTGTTCCTGTAAATGTTAACGAACCACCAGCAACATCTGCTAAATCAATTGTGACTGCTGTCTGTGCTCCAGAATCAAAAGTTTTGTTCTCTATTGTTTCAGAACCAGCAAGTGTAGCAAAAGAACCATCAGATAAAGCTGTATTAAATTGAGCAGTTGTACCACTTAATTTTGTAGCTGGAACTGTTCCTAAAGCAACATTACCACTAGCTACTGTAAATTCTGTAGCTGTAAAAGATGCTACACCTTTTGTAGTACCATCAGCAGCAGCGTTGCCTATTAATCCTTCTACACCACTTTCTGATAGCGTAATCCAGCTAGACCCTATATAAAATTCAATTGCATCATCGTCAGAATTGTACCTAATGGTTCCTTCAACGGGATTTGTCTCTCTTTGAGCTGTAGTTCCAGAAGGAATAATGATTCCAGAGTCTTGACCATTAGCAAACTCTCTTAAACCAGTAGTATCTCCAGCTACTTCAACTTTATGTATCGGTCTCTCTGCCATTATTCTTCTTCTTTCTTAGCTGGGGTTTCAGCTTCAACTGCTGCTTCTATCTCAAGCTCTTTAATTTGATTTTTAATATTAGGTATACGATTTTGCAGTTTTTCTAACTGCATTTCATACATTTCTAATAAAGATTTTGCGTCTCTTAATTCTTGTTTCTTGCTCATAAAGATTCCTCCTTGTTAATTATAGCAACCATCATTATGCCTGTGATTCAGACCATGTGATTCTTCCAGAAGCAGAAAATGGTGCAGTAGCAGAAACTAATGATGTGTCTACAACTTGTACAGCCAAAGTCAATATATCTGGACCGTTAGGGAAAGTACCATCACCACCAAGTATTGAGTTACCCAAGTCAATAATTGCTTCTAGGGAGAAGTTAGAGCTGTTTGCTAATCTAGCACCGTCAGCAGTTTCACTACCACCGTTAGCTCTAAATGAGAATATTTCTACACCACCGGTAACTTTTTCACCAGAATCATGCTTTTGTAGCTGTGATAATGATGGTGAGTTAACATTTTCCCAGTTAACTTTTGACAAGTCACCATTTAATATAAGTTTAACTTCGCACTCATGAGTCAAAATTAAACCTACTTCATTTAATCTAAGTTGCATTCTGTTAATAATATCTCTTTCTCCTAAGAAACCAGAGATACCAGAGTCAACAGATGGTGCAAGTCTTAAAGTTACGAGAGGTATTAAGTCAGTACCCAAGTTTACAGATTGGTTTAAGTTGTCTGGGTCTTGACCAAAGCTTACTGCTGTAGCACTAGGTACAATAGGATAGTTTGCAGGAGTTCCAAATCCAGAAGTAACATAATGATATGCGTATATTGTGCTTCCAGAATACTGTGTAAATGTTATTTCTTCACCTTCTAAAACACCTGTTGCGTACATTGGAGAACCTGCAGTTAGTTTAGCTGCATCAGCAGCAGCAAATGGTATTCTTACATAAATATCATAATTTCTTTGTTGTCTATTGTAAAAATATTGTAAATTTGAACTTCCTGTTGTAGTAGCTGATATTGACTGACCGTTTGTAAAGGATAGAGATTTAGATGTAGCTGTGAATAAGTATGCCTCATCTTCGTCAAAAGTACCATCCATAATTACAGAAGTACCCCAGTGGAACAATGTAGGTGCATAAGTTGGATTTGCTCCGTTTACAACTTCGTAAGCAGCAGCCATGTTACCAGAACGCATATAAGCTTCATCTAATCTGTTGTTGTGTATAAATTCGTGTACATATCGGACTTTACCTTTTCTATCTTTAAAACCGAAACGAATCTTACCAGCACCATACCATGAGTAGTCCATGTAAGCCATTTGAATATGGTCTATGTCTAAATTAAAACCTTCTGCACCAGTACCATCACATTTGTCTATGTTCCATTCTGATTGTGGTATTTTTATATCCTCTGTAAGTGTCACAATTATATTAGAACCAGAAACACCTCTGTATTCTGGTTGTATATAAAGTTCTGTTTGAGAATCAATTTGAATAACTTTGTATGATTGACCACGAATAACTATAAAGTTACCAACAGAAAGCTGTCCTTGGAAATTTGTACCAGTTCCTCTTACTAAAGAAGAGTTTTTAGTAACAGATACTGTTCCAGATATCTGAGCTGTAGATGTTCTTCTAACACAGTAAATTGTGCTTCCATCATATTCATAATAAAAACCATTTTGTTGGTCGAACATACCAACTCTTGTTGATGCATCATTATATGAACCAACATTAAATTTGATTAATCCACCCGGTATTGAAGTAACCGGTGTAGAACCTAGGGTAAATGTAAAAGTAAAGTCATCTACTTTTGTAATCTCAAAAGTACCATTATATGTACTCTCTGTAGAACCGTGGACTCTTATTTCTTGACCTGTCAACATTCTGTGAGGATATAGTGTTGTACCAGTAGCTGTTGTTCCACTAGATGAAAGAGTTTCAAATGTTACTGGAGGGTTAAAGTTTATAGCAACAGAAGTCTGTATACCTTTACCAGACTGATACCTAAAGTATTTTCTTGTCTGTCTTCTAATAGAAGAATAAGGAGCAGTACCAGCAGCAATCTCTACACCACCATCGAATGGTCTATGTATTGAAAAACCGTCTGGTCTTGCATAAAGATTTGTTGCAGTAAAGTGTTTTGTACCAGTAGCTGTAAATCCAACTACAGTTGTTAACTGAAGAGAGTTATCATCAGCAACAGCTAGTACTTCAAATTCTTGTAAATCACCCGGTGTTGAGTTGTTATCTTTAATCAAGATAGTGTCACCTACTTTGAAATATCTCTTAAACAATGTAGTTGTACCAGTTAAAATATCGCTACCTTCAGTTGTGTCTACAGTACCTTGAGCTTCTGCTATACCAGATATAGCTTGTGACTCAAGTTTATGAGTACCAGTTTGACCTGTTAAGGTAATACTTGTATTGTTCAAAACATCTGTAGGGCTTGCTGCAAGTTTTATGTAAACATCATCTACTACAATTGCATAATAAGTTGTTCCATTTATTAAACCTGTAATGTCTGTATTTGAGTTATTGTTATATACAAGAGCAGCACCATTCAATAGATTGTGTCCATTTGTTATTAATATTTCATCATCTACAGTAATTTGTGAACCATTAAAATCATAAGTAACTGGGTCAATTTGTACTGAAGTGTGAAAACTTAATCCTCGTGTTGTCGTTCCACTAGTCTCATAAGCACCATCAACAATACCAACTTGTGCATCGGTGACAAAAGATGTTGGTGAAGCACCAGCGTTTGTGATGTCTACAGTAACACCATTTGTGTCTGCTAAAGCTATTCTGTTATTGCTAATTACTTTTGTAGCGTATTGAGTATTGTCTGTGAAAGCTGGGAATTGCATTCCTGCATCGTAAGTGTCAATCATTTGTTCAATCATTGCACCTGCAATAGCATTATCCCAAACAAATGTATCCTCTACAGAGAAAACATAGTCAATGTTCATATCATCTTCGTGTGACCATACGTAGTTATAGGTATAACCTCTATCACCATTTATTGATTGGTAATTTTCCATCCAACTGTTATTGTCATAATTGGTTCTATTTCTTATTTTTATTTGTCCAACTATAAAGTCTGTATTACCGTTACCGTAGTTCTTAACCCAAGAATGTGAATAATAATAGTTATTATTAGCAGCAGAATATGCTTGTCTATATTCTTGAGAACCAGTATATCCTTGTGAAGATGAACGCCAGTATATATAAGTCCAAGATTCTGTACCTATGTAAGTATCGTTACCAACAAATTCTGCTTTTCTTAATTGCATCCAATAAGGTTCTGCAACATTAGCTTCTACATCTGTACCAACATATGCCGGATAAGCTAGTTCGTGTCTTGTACCTTCGTATGGGTAATATATTGAAGTTGATGATAAATCAGTAGGTACAACAGAAATTCTGATTGAGGTTTGGTCATATTGTCTTCTGTAGTTGTCTGTAATAGCATTAGTTCTAATATATTGCATGTTGTCTGTGTAACCAGATGGTGCACCTCTTGAAAGATAACCATTATTTACATCTGATGGAATAGCTAAATCTCTAAAACCAGTAGTTGATGCTCTCCAAGCTTCCATACCAGCTGCCAATAAAGAGAATTCATAAACGTTAGTTACTCTATTTTCAGTTTGTATTTGACCAGTGTTAGCAGTAGGTAGTGTTCCTAATGATGCATCAACAGTCAAGTTTGTTCCTTCTGTTAATCCATGTGAAGCTATGTAGTAAGAGTTAGCAGTAGGGTTGTCTATAGTTGCAGTCCAAGTATAAGTACCAGTAGCTTCTCTAATTCTTTGTGTGGTGCCAGAATCTACAAGTCTAAATCTATCGTTACCTACTTTGTCTATTTGGTATGTACCACCAGTTATTGAACTTTCTAATATTAAGTTTCTGTTGTTTGTGTATGGTCCTTCAATTGTTTCTAAATCCCCAGAAGTAATTGTTAATGTAATGTCATCACCATCATTTAAGGCTAGATTTTGAGAATAGAATGTGTCTGCTTCCTCATCAGCTATAAGAGGCACTACATAAATATCTCTAGTACCAGAGTAAGCACCGAAGTATCTGAAACCACCGTTGTAGTAGTAGTATTTTCTAAATCTCCAATATCTTCCGGTATATGCTCTACCAGCATATTCTATATCTTCCATCCAAGTAGAAACCCAGTGAGCTTCATCTTCAATAAAATTCCATCTATTAGGTTTTGTATTAGTTTCTGGAAAGGTGTAGTTTGCATTATCTTGCCTATAACTATATGTATAAGCGTCTTTTATAAAGTCTTCTATTTGTGTATTTGTTCTTCCACAAAGCATAACTTTGTCTAAGTTTCCAGATTGAGAAGCTCCACCAGACAATCCATATGCGTTTGCGTCAGAATCAAATTGATTCATATCCCAACCAGAACCTACACCATTGTTGTAATATGCAGTTGTATATCCGTAACCATAACTATCTCTATAGTTACCTCTACCAGCCCAAAGCTCGTAAACCATACCAATCATTGCTCTACCGTAGTTGTAAGAACCAGCATTAGTAAAGTTTATGGCAGTACCATCTCTTGTGTCTGTTAAAGATATAGTAGTGTCATCAACTCTAATAACATAGTAAAAATCAAATCTGTCTAGTCCACCTATTTGTGTATCACCAGAAGGTGGTACATAAAGAACTACGTCATTGTTACGCATTCTATGATTTGCCCATGTAATTGTGTTTGCTACAACATTTACTGCAGAAGCATCAAATTTTAATGAGTGTGGTGGTCTGTAAGCTTTTGTTTCAGTTTTTGTTAAATCAATTGTTGGATTAGTTGTTATTTGATTTTCAAAATCTACATAAGGTCTTCCGTCTGGTGCAATGTCTGTTGCTATTTCTGTTACTTTTAATGTTTTTACAGCAACAGTATTTACTAAGTAGAAGTTAGCTCCATCAACAAATCCGTGAGGATTAGGTGTTGAAACACTAATTTCTGATTGTGCTGCTCCGTCAGAAGTTATACCTGTATTGGTATCATAAGTTATTTGAGAGCCAGCGTAAAATTGTCCCGGTGTAACAGTTGTATAAATAGAACCTATAGAACCAGTAACTGTTTGTACTGCATTTGCTTGGTAAATAAAACTTGTTGTATCAGAAGATTTAATTAGGAATTTACCTTCTGCTGTTCTTGAAGTCAAACCTTGAACATCAATTGGTGAACCAATAACGAGACCGTGTGCAATTGTTGTTGTCACTGTAATTAAATCAGAACCAGAAACTGCTTGTACATCTCCTAAATATGCAATAGCAGCATCACCATCAGCAACATAAAATGAAGGAATGTTATTAGAAAGCTCTAAGGTTTCCCATTTAGTTGGCTGAAGACCATACTCAAAGTCGGTGTCAATTAGGTTTTGAGGTGTTGAAACACGAATTTTGTGTACTGGGTCTAACAGAGAGTCTGCTACTTCAATTTCTTGAAATGGTTCTTCTACAATAATTTGTAATTTTGAACTGTCTGTTACACCTAATACACTTAAATCTGCAGTAGTAGTGATTGTTGTTTTTTCTGTAACTTCACTGAAGCTCCAAGTAGCAATAGTTAATTCTGGGTCAGAAAAGTTAACAAGTATTGTACCTGTGTCTACATCAGTAATAAGATAGATTTCTTCTTTCTTAACAAAAGAAGGTATAACGATAGTATCGTTTGCTGAATCTATCTCATAATATGATGCTATAATTCTTTTAGCCAAGTGCTACCACCAATCCAACGTTGATTTTACTTTGATTATACTCCACCCACTTAACTCCATTATACTGGGTTAAAGTCTCGCTGGTTGTATTGAAGAATATTTGACCTCTTGGAATGCTGGTCAAAGCATCTATTTCAGCTTGTGTCTTATTTGTAATTGTTAAAGGCGAATTTAATTGTAATTCTGAATTAACTATTAGAGGCGTGTTATTTGCATCTAGTGATTCAATTTGGCTAACTCTTATTGTACTCATGGTGAGGCTTCCTCTTCAGTAGGTTTTGGATTGTCTGATTTGACCTTATTATATTTTACCACATATTCATCCCACTTGGTGGAGTCGTCTAATATCTCCTTCTCAGTGTATGCTTCCATGAATTCTTTTAATGAAGGATACTGAACAGCTCTATTTCTAGCATATTCTTTAGCATTGTATGCATTAACACTTTCTTGTGCTTTAGCTAAAATATCTTCCCAAGCTGGTTTTGTTATGTCATCTTCGTTTAACCAATTAACATCACTTTCTTCTATTCCTGTCACAGAAAATAGTGCGTTTGGTTCTAAAGCTAATATAGCTTCAGCAATATGAGCGTCATTTAAATCATGCATTATGCCAATATCTCCATAAGTGTTAATTGTGAGTTACCTTTTTCATAGTTTAAAGCTGTTGTTGTATTGATTGTTCCATTAAATCTAAAGTTTGTAGTACTACCACTAGTTTTAGCAAGTCTTACACGATAAGTAACGTTAGCATTTGTAGCTGGTGCATCAATAATATGATAAGAAGTCGTGTGTGGTGTAGAGCTATAGTCTGTATCTGGGTAGTAACCAACGTGGAAAGCACCTCTTGTACCAGTTATAGTAGTAGGTTTAAGATACACTTCTGAAGTACCAGAAACTTCTCTACTTATAAAACCTACTGCATCATGGTGAGCTGCTTCTCCAAAAAGTGTTAACATTATCATAATTTCTGAGGTATTTGAAGTTGGTGTTATTGTTGTAGTTAACAATGCTACTTCAACACCGTCAACATCGTTAGGCATAGCGTACGTAGCTTCAGTGTCACTAAAAGTATAAACAACTTGTTCAAACTTACCTTTAGGAAAACCTACAGTTGTACCACCAGAAGCATCTACTGTTCCAGTTAAAGTTATATTGCTAGGTATTGTTATACCACCAGCTACTGTTTTTTCTTCTATTCTATCTGTTTTTACAGTAGGTAAAGTAATAGAACTAGCATCAGTAGTTATTTCTTGGTCGCCTAGTGTTATAGAGCTTCCACTTAAATACAAGTCTCTAAACTTATTGTCTGTATTACCTAAATCATATAATTCATCTGCGTCTGGTAGTATGTGATTAGCAACTGTTATTCCAGAATCTTTTAAGACTACACCATCAATTGTTACACCTTGGTTTGCAGTCTTCTCACTGATAACATTAACATTAACGACATTATCTTTGAGAAGAACACCATCTATAGTTACACCAGAACCCGGATTTGTTTCGTTGATTATGTCTGTAGAAACTTCTCCATCTTTATGAAGAACACCATCTACTGTAACACCTGCACCGAGTGTTTCTTCACTAATTGAGTCAAATTCTTCTGGAGCACCACCAACTTCTACCCAAGCTGCACCAGTATATGACTTCAGCAAACTTCTAGTTGTGTCAAATACCAAATCTCCAACTTCCATACCTGTGAGTGCGTTTATTTCTCCAGTAGTGTAATTTTTAATCCTTATAGGAACATTGAAATCAATACCAGAGTTTATTTGTAATTTGTCATTACCCGGTGTTTCTATTTGAGAAACTGTTATTTTACTCATTTGCTTCACCTTCTGCTATTTCTTCTGCTGTAGCGTAATTTACTGTGTCAAAACTATTACCTTCATCAATCCATTCTTTAACCATATTTGAATAGTAATCGTGTAAAGCACCCATATAATCTGGATGTATAGTTACAGTTCCACCATCTGAAAAATTTATATTTATAGATTGTGCATTTTCTAAATCTAAGTAATAACACATTTCCATGTTGATTACGTCTGAAAGTTCATAATTATTCATGTTATATCTCTGCGTTAAAATATAGGTAAGTGCTTGTTGAGTCACAAGTAATCTGGCAAGAATAACCAGTGTTGTTATTATTAGACAAGTCTACATTCCAACAACCCCAACCTTTATCATCTTTATCATTATTTAAGTTGTAATTTAAGTAGTTACCTGTAGCTGAGTAAATACCTCTTCTAAATCTAAATCTTCCACCTCTTGTTACATCCGGAATTCTATACATTGGTAACCAGTATGGTAAAACACCGTCTAAAACACCACTTCTTGAAAAGAATCCATATCCTACAATTTGGTCTTGACCGTATGTAGAGCTTCCTCTACCACTCTTTTGAAAGTATCTCATACAGTTATTTAGTTCATCTTGGTATTTAGGTGGCTCATAAGCAGTTACAGAACCTCCAAGTTCTAATTTTACATTTGCTATATAAACATCAAAAGAACCTGTTATTTCAAATTGAAAAGCTAATCTATCTCTGTATGATTTTTTAGAATCTAAATTTCCTTTTGTTTTACCAGATACACTTGGAAGATTTATTGTTCCAGAGTATTGAGTCCAAGTAGAATCTATAGAGTGTGAGCCACCAGCTGTAGTAACTGCTGAACTGGCAGAAACAACTCCGAAAACTTGAGTAGCTTGTATGTTTAAAGTCTCAGTTCCAGAAGCAGTTCTTGCATAAAAGCTATATGTTACATCACCATTTGCTCCAGTTTCAACACCTTCTATTCTTTGTTCCATCACACAAGAGGATGTGTTGTTGTTATACCATCTTGCATAATGTTTTGGATTTTGTGGTACATCTGTTTGACCTAAAGTAAAATTACCTTTGTCTATTCTTGAAGCACCAGTTCCTGTTGTAACCCATCTGTCAACAGATTGAATTGCACCATTGTTTGTGTAAGTACCACTGTCTGCCCATTGCCATATGTCAAATCCACCGTTAATTAATAAGTTAGCATTAGTTCCACCTCCACCACCAGATAAACCAGTAGCAGAACCAGCTGAGAAATCTATAGTTGTTCCAGCAGCTAAAACTAAGTTATTATTTAACGCTATATTTCCAGAAGCAGTAGCTTCAGTTAGAGAATCAAGTGCGACGTCTCCGTCTTCCATTTTTACAGATTCAATTGTTACACCTTCACCCAAAGTTAATTCTTCAAGTGAATCTATCTGTAACGAACCTTCCATTGTGATACCAGTAGCATTTGAACCAATAGTATTAGTACCGTGCTCTATAACACCTTGTAAGTGTATATCTTTCCATCTAAAACCTGTTGCACCAATATCATAGGTATTATTTACACTAGGAATAACACCTTGTGCTAATGCACTTGTGTCAATTCCATCAAAATTAAAAGTTACAGTTTTGTTACCAGCATCAGTTACAATACTTATCTCATCACCACCAACAAAAGTAACACTATCATTTTGGACTGTTGTAGCTACATTACCTTGTCCTGCTACAAGTATTGTATTAAAAGCTTGTGTATGCTCTGTTCCACCTACTGGAACCCAAGAACTTGTTGCATCAGAATACATAAGCAGTACTGAGTCATCACTTCTATAAACTAATTGACCACCTATAGGATTTAATCTTGCATTTACTTGTTGACCTGTTTGAGAAAAAATTTGAATAGTATCTTGAAGTACCATTTCAGAAGAAATAGTTATATTATCACCAGTAGCAGTTTTACTTATTTGATTAACTTCTAATTTACTCATTACCAAGTACCTTCTCTGCCGATATTTTTATATTCTTCATAAAGTTCGTTTTTCTTCTTTTGCTTTAAAAACTGGTCATATATGTAGTAATACACTATAGGTGTAAGTAAGCCAGCTATATACCCTATTATTAAATCCATCAAACTCATTATACCACTACCAATCTACCATTCACTGTTATGGTTCCTGTAAAGTTAATTGGTCCAACCATCATCATGTTTTCATTTGCTGGTACTGTTTTGTTTTCATCATAGGTGTCTCTGTTCCTATAACCCATACCACCTTCTTCAATCTTGTAACCAAGTGAGTCAACAGATGCTCTTTTTTGACCAGCTGTAAAGAAAGTGACTGAGTCTGTTGTTTCTACAGTAGAGACTGCAGTGGTACCATCTTCATTTACAATTACTGTAAATGTATCTTCAGATGCTTGTAATTGAATGTCGTCATCGACAAATGTTACACCATCTGATGTTTCTTGGAAATCTAAAGCAGTTGCTACTGGAAGTGGGTCAGAAGTATCTGTTGTACCATCGTGTTCTATAAATGGTATTTCTGAGTTAACAACTGTTATGTATTTGTCTATACCTAAGAAGTTTGTTATTCGTATAGAATCTTCAACACCACCACTACCACCAGAAACGAATGCTGGTTCCCAGTTTCCAGAAGTTGAATTGTACTGTAATACTTGTTCATTTTGTGGAGCACTAGCACTAACATCACTTAAATCATCAATTGATGAGCTTGTTGTTAATACAGTACTGTCAATATTAAATGTTAAGGTATCTGGACTACTTACTACAGTGTCAATACCTGTTCCACCAGTAAATGTTACTGTTTGTCCATCGGCAACAGTTTCAGAAGTTCCAGAATCAGCTGCGATTGTAAAGTCATTGAAAGAACCTGCACCAGCTGATGCTAATAATGTTCCAACATCTACTTTTACTAAGCTAGTAGATGAATCGTCATACATAATAACAAAGTCATTTGTAGTGTCTACTGAACCTACTAATGCACTTTGTCCTGTAATTAATGTAGAAGTTTGTAGTGCTACTGTTCCAGTTTCGTCTGGAAGAGTAATTGTTCTATCAGCAGTAGGGTCTACAACTGTTAATGTAGTTTCAAAATTATCGTCTGTTGTTCCCTCAAAGACGAAAGCATTTTGTACATTAATACTTGTAGAATCTATTGTTGTAGTTGTACCTTGGACTACTAAGTCACCACCAATTGTTACTGTTGCAGCACCACTGAGATAACTTTCAACAGTTGTATTAAATGAAGCTGTAACTGCTTGGTTAGAAGCATTACCTATAAAGATATCTCCATCATCTAAGTTAGGTGTAGCATTTGTTCTGCTTGCACCCATAACATAGATTTGACCATCACTTGCGTGTACTCTAATTACCTTAGCAATCTTTTGTATTCCAGAAGCTTCTCCAGTTGGAGCTGTGTTTGTTAATGTTCCAGTTGTAGAAACATATAAATTATCTCCTACTGTAAATGAAGAAGTGTTAATTCCTATAAACTTACCGTGTGTAACAATTGTTATTTGAGAGTTATTATTTGAGTCTGCATAAGCAATACCGACTGCTGGCATTTTTGCAGAGTCATCTGCGTCAGCTACATCTACTGTAAACTCTTGACCACTTCCAGATTGTCCAGAAATATATACTGGAGTTCCTTTTGTAATTGTTCCACCAGACTCATTCTTACCTTTAACATGAATTGCACCATTTACATCTGTTGTAACTTCATCTGGTAAACCTATTGTTATACTGTCTGTTCCGACAGAAACTTCTATTTCGTTAGTAGTACCATTTATAGTTACTGTATCTCCGTCAGTTATAGGTGTGCTTAATGTTCCATCAGTAAATGTAAAGCTGGACATCGAACCAGCACCAGCATTAGCTAAAATATCTGCTATTGTTGTTTTTCTTAAATCTGAAGCTGAATTATCCCACATCAACACTAAATCTTGTGCAGTATCTATAGTTCCAGAGAATGCAGTTTGATTTGTAATTATTGATGAATCAACACTAAAAGTTCCAGAAGAATATGTTATTCCAGTTCCACCTTGTAAATAGTTATCTACATAAGTGTTTGAGTAGTAAAGATTTGTACTACCTTGTGTTAAGTCATCAGTTGTTTGTGTAGATAAGTCTGAACCAGCTACAGTTAATACTGAGTTTCCACCCATTCCAGAGTGTGATGTACAATAGTAGAAAACTAAGTCTGGTGTAGTAGAGTTGACATCTATCTGAGCGTATGCTCCGGTAGTTCCTTGTGTTCCAGAATAAGTAACATTTGTTGTTAAGTCAGTTCCTGTACCATCTTTTTGGTCATTAAATCTAAATGGGTGTGTAGCAGTAGAAGAGTCTGACAAGTCAAAGATATATCTAAATCCAGATACAAGTGCTAATGAAGCAGTTTCTTCTCCATCTATAAAATACTTATTGTTTCCATCAGTACCAACTGCTACAGTTACGGCATAAGTAATCTTTATTGTGTTTTGTTCTAGGTCTATTGTTTTATTTGTTAACTCATCAGCAGAGTCAATAGAAGTAAATCGACCTACACCTTGTGGTCTACCTTTTGCTGTACCACCTCTGTTAGGATTAGCAGAAGAGAATGGGAAAAGTTCTGGGGTTGTAGTATGTACTCTTAATTCTTTATAAGCACCAGCTTGACCTTGTGTACCAACAGTAGTTAATCCAGTTGTATATTCAGAACCATAAGTATAAGTATATGTTCTAAATAATTGATTTGTTGTAGCACTTCCATTTGCAATACTTATTTGTGTACCACTATTTGCGTCAGATACTGAAGCAGCAACTTGTATCTCTGTACTGCTTACTACTATTGCGTAATACTTTGTTCCGTTTGTAAGACCATCAATTTCAAAGTCTTGATTTTGGTCGTATACTATTTCATCTGCTGTACTTAATCCATGAGCAGCTGTAAATGTAATTGTATCTGAAATAATTTGTGATGGGTCAAACTCATCTGTTACATAAGTAGAGCTAACTACTGTGTTAGAACCATCTTGTGTTTCAGACAATGCAAAGTTATCTGAAGCAAGAGAAGTATGTGACAAGTCAAACCTGTAGTTAATATTTGCTTCTAAGTTAAGAGTAGCTTGTTCTACTCCATTAAATCTAAATTTATTATTAGCTACATCAACAACAATAGTTTTAACCATTGTGTTATCTGTATCTATAACAGTCTTGTTACTTAATGTGTCTGAAGTATCTCTTGCTACTAATGTATCAGTAGAAGCAATTGGCATTGTGATGATATTTGAACCATCACTAAATTCGTAGTTTCCACTATTTAAAGTTATTGTATTTGTATCTAAGTAGATAGATGTACCACTTAGATATAAATCTCTGAACTTAAATGTACTAGAACCTAAGTCATAGGTAACATCTGTGTCGGGTATCAGATGTCCAGCTATAGTTGTGGCTTCAAGTGTTTTGTTACTTAAAGTTTGAGTTCCAGTTAATGTAACTACAGTACTGTCAATATCTACTGTTACTGTTTGACCAGATACAGTAGTATCAAGTCCAGTTCCACCAGCTATTGTTAGTGTTTGAGAATCAAGGTCAATTGAACCAGTTCCAGTATCGCCAGCTATATCTAAATCTTCTAAAGTAATTTGCGCAGCTACATAATCTACAACAGCAGCAGATGTAGGAATAGTTGTATCATTATCATTTGAACCTATACCTTCAGCTTCTGTTACAACAGCAGAGGCAGCTAAATCTGCTACTTCAATATTAGATATACTGTTACCAGTACCATTAGCGTCAAAAGTTTTGTTTGTAAGTGTATCTGTACTACTTGCAGTTATAAAAGCAGAAGTAGTGTTGTCGTAAAGAGATAAATCATCTTCAACTGTGTAACTTAGTGAGTTTGCATTATCATCATAAGCTACTGTTATTCTTGTTTGAGTTCCAGCTGTAAATGCGTCATTAAGTGCGTCTTGTGCATATTCATCTATATCAGCTTTTACTTCTGCTATGTCAAAACTAAAATCAAAGTTTCCCGCAGTATTAGTTATTGTTACACCTGTACCACCTGTAAATGTAACTGTATCGCCAAGAGCTATATCGCTAGGAGTAGTTCCATCTGTAAAAGTTATATCGCTGTTTACTAATT
>Ga0208162_1000288_pt1 | contig 29754 bp, 42 predicted proteins | sample CB_VirMetaG_4_FD_184539 | JGI IMG/M metagenome (GOLD analysis project Ga0208162, IMG submission 184539) | Freshwater to marine saline gradient viral communities from Chesapeake Bay - CB_1508_1M Viral MetaG (SPAdes) (version 4) | ecosystem: Environmental > Aquatic > Marine > Coastal | place: USA... | reverse complement strand
TTGGGGGTTGGAGGTAAGCGGTAGTTTCACGGGTGATATTGACGATTTTGAGGTGGTGCAGATTACCGCAGATGGACATGTAACAACTTGGTACGACCAAACGGGCAACGGCAACGATGCGACCAACTCGACCGAATCCGAGCAGCCACTTGTCGTGAGTGCAGGGACATTGGTTGAAGAGAACGGCAAGGCGGCAATTGACTTTGATGGGGTGGATGATTTACTCGACATTGGGCAGTCCATAGACCTTTATAGCTTGGCTTCCGAGTGGTCTATTTTTATGGATTCCAAGATTCAAGACTACACGCTGCAAACATTTCAAAATTCAATAATTAATGATAGTAGTGTTGGCTCACCTGACCAGCCTATGCGTATTTTATATAGAGATACAGCCGATATATATTTTACAAATAATGCGGCTACTACAACATTATCACTTGCTTCAGCAACACAAAGAAGTTTAATTGGTTTTATCAAACGAAGTAGTGATGTAGTTATAAGTATTAATGGCTCATCTACGAGTGGTACAAAAGGTTCAACAGATTTCACGAGTGGATTAGAAAACACAGTTATTGGGAATTCTCCAAATGGCACTTCTCGTCCCGCAAAACTTAAAACTGCTGAATTAATAATCTTCGACTCCGAGCAATCCGCAAACCTTGGAACGGTTACAACGGGCGGAGGCACGGGCATCGAGGGGAACATTAACACCTATTTCGACATCGTATGAGTTGGTACATAGGAACACGCGAAGAGGTTGAGCAGTACAACCAAAAGGTAAACGAGGCGAAGCAGTACAAAGGGAGCATCACAAGCAACTGGGCGAACCCACGGCAACACCCTGACGGGAGCAAGTGGGCGATCGTTGCGAACAACTCCATCGAGCCACAAGAGGATTCAAATCTTATCTTTGAAGTTCAGCTCTCGGACGACTGGACGCCCGAGGTAGAACTCTAAAAAATGGCGAACCTCTTTGACTCCGCGAGCCTCCTGCTCGTCGCATCTGCATTCAAATCAGCAAAGGCTTACAGCGTTATTCCGACAGACGGAGACGGAGACTTCACCTTCGCCAGAGCTGCGACAACCTCACGGACGAAGAGCGACGGCACAACGGAGACAGGTATCGCCACGAACGTCCCCGCCCTCCACTACGGCACAGCGGGCGACCCCGAGACGTGTCCCTCCTTCCGCGTTGAGAACAGCACAGCAGCCGCGACCTTCACCCTCTCGAACATTGTGACGAACAGCATCCTCACAGGAACGGCAGGGACGCTGATGCTCGAGGGCAAGATACCCGACAGCGTGACGGGGTTCATCGACATCGGCTTGAGTTCCGACTTCAACAACAACCGCCTGCGCACCCTCAACACAGGCTTCAGCGTAGTGCAGGGAGGCTCGGTCGTCTCCTCTGATGGGACGATCTTCGACAGCGATGGGACGCATATCGTGACACGGATCGCAGTCTCTTGGAGTGGAGCAGGGGATGCAGCAACAGCCACGCCCACCATCCTGATGAGCCAGAACGGAGCGACCAAGACCCACAGCATCACCGAGTGGAACGATGCGAGCTACTTCGACGAGATACGCATCACAGGAAAGAGCAGCGACGACAGCGACGAGATCAAGGTCTTCGCCCTATGGGACACCGCCCTCACGCAGACCGAACTGAACACAATCACAAGTGCCGGGTAAGAGCGACGAGATACGCCTCCACCTCATCAGGGAGCAGGAGGACGAGTGGCAGACCACAGGACGGCTCGAAGATCGCAACGGCATCGAGGTCGCCAAGACTCTGGAGCTGCCGTGGCGCAACAACGAGCGCAACATCTCACGCATCCCGGGCGGCACTTATCCCGTCATCAAGCACATCTCCCCGAAGTTCGGGCAGTCTTTTTGGCTGCAAGACACAGGCAGCCGCAGTCAGATACTAATTCACGCCGGAAATTATCACAGAGATACCCACGGCTGCATACTTGTGGGCGAGGGACTTAAGGACATCAATGGCGACGGCCACCTCGATGTGTACAATTCACGCAACACAATCACCAAGTTGCTGCGGGCTTTGCCTCGTAAATTTGCAATGAAGATCACAACAATCGGAAAAGATGAAATTTGATCTGGACGAGATAGGCATCAACATCGGGCTAATGATCGGGGGATTTTTTGGCAGCCTCATCACCATCAAGAAGAAGCGCGACCTCAAGGAGCAGCTCTTGAGCGTAGTCACCGGCACAATGTCGGCCAACTACCTCGCCCCTGTTCTTATCGACTGGCTGAACTTGACAGGCTCTTCACAATACGGCACGGCCTTCATCGTGGGCTTCGGAGGGCTGAAGATGGTCGAAGCCTTCTACCACAAGTTTTTCGATAAGGTCACAAAGTGAACAAGCAGCGATTCATCGGGGAGCTGATTCAATGGCTTGTGATCGCCCTACTCGCCTTCGCTATGTTCGCATGGATTGAGGTCAGGTTCTTCCTCCCGACCCTTGAGCGCGACATTGAGAAGGTCATTCACCACGACACCATCTACATCGTCAAGGGGGACACTCTGCACCCCTAAAAAATGAACCCTTGTTACCAAGTGTACGAGGATGGGAGTCTCTTCCTTGTGTACTTTTGCCTGCACCAATACGCCCCCGATGATGACAAGGTTCTCTACTTTCAAATCCCGCCTGCATATTCCTGACTCCGACATCATCAAGGTGCTGATCCTGATTACAGCCATCTGCATCCTGTCGCTCACCTCCTGCTCCGCGAACTGGCACTTGAAGAGAGCCATCGCCAAAGACCCGAGCATCATTCAGCCGCCAGAGGTGGAGATCGTGGACACGACCATCATTATCGAAGAAATTCGCGCAGAGACGACGTTTGTGTCGCTTCCGATGGATACCATCACAATTGAAAAAGAACGCCTTAGAATCAAGATAAAGCGCATTCACGACACTCTGGTGGTCGATGGTGTCTGCATGACCGACACGATCCGCATCGTAGAGGAGGTGGAGCTTCCTCCTGTCATTAAGTATGAGCCGCGCCCGACGTGGCAGAGCATCCTCGCGTGGCTGTTGGCCGGGCTGTTTGCTTTTAAGATTATCCAGAGAGCGATCGACCGCTTCCTCGGGGCGTAAATTTTTGCCCCTCCCCTTTTTTTTATTTGCATATGTGCAAAAGAGTTTTATATCTTGCGCTCGTCAAAACAATCAACACCATGAAAACACTATTCGAACGGCTACGGCCAGAGCAGCGCAAACGCCTGCAAGAACTCAAGAACGAGATGCCCTTCGTGCAGGAGGGGCTCGTGAAAACGCTCCAACAGAACACTCTCATCATCAACGTCCCCTTCGGAGATGTGATTGACATCGTGCGCTTGATAGGTGCGCCAGAGATGTCCATCGGTGACGGCATCACAGCGATATACGACTGCTTTGAAGACATTGACAAAACAGGCGACGATCCGGGCCTTCAATCGGATCACAACGCTCAAACAACCAACACATGAGCAATTTCTCTTTTATCCCAGAGGGGCACAAGATGCCCTCGAGCAAAGGACGCTACACCAAAGTCAAGGAGGGCGAGACCCTAAAGCTCCGCGTCTTATCGCTTCAGATAGTCGACGGCTTCACCCGTTGGACGAACGACAACAAGCCCATCAGGTGGCGCAATGGCGAGGACGAGCCTGCGGGCTTTGACTTCAGAGAAGGCGACAAGGCAAAGTACTTCTGGGCACTCGTCGTATGGAACTACGAGACCGAGCAGTCAGAGGTGTGGGAGATCACACAGAAGAGCATCCTCGACTCCCTGCGCAACTACGCGACGGACGAAGACTGGGGTCATCCAAATGCGTACGACCTCAAAATCTCACGCACTGGGGCAGGGCTCGAAACAAGCTACGCCCTCACCGCGCTGCCACACAAGGCAATGGCGAAGAAGGTCGAGGACGCGATGAACACCGACTTCCCCGACGTTCACGCGCTCTTCACAGGCGACGATCCGTTCCAAGCTGCGAAGTGATGGGGGCGAGTCGCGAGCTATTCATCAAGGAGCGGGAGGCCAATGCTTCCCGCCACGATGAGGACTACCAGTATTTGCAATGGAGTCTCCAGAAACAGAAATCAAACAAGGCCGGGAGGCCAACCAACCCAAAAAGAAAGAAATGAACTACAACCCAAAACCAATCGAGAGAGAAAAGATCGAGGACGCCATGATGTACATGATCGACCAAGTCGAGAAGGGCAACACAGAGGCTGTTCAAACGTTCCTCGACCTACGGCAAATCGAGCAGATCGCGAAGTATTGCCAGAAGCAAATCGAAGAGCAAACGATCGCAGAGGTCAATGACAACCACGGGCGAATAGATCGCGGCAACCTCATCATCGAATCACGCAGCAGCGCGGGGCGGTGGAAGTTCACCGACGACGCTCACGCGGCACTCAAGCAGCAGCTCAAGGACGCGGAGGAATTGCGCAAGCAAGCGCACAAGCTCCACCTGAAGGGCAGCGAGGTGATCGACCCAGAGACGGGCGAGATCGTACCGCCTGCGGACTACACCCCCGGCAAAGACAGCATCTTCATCTCTAAAGCACGGAAGTCATGAAAGTAAGAGCAGGATATGTATCAAGATACACCAACGCATTACAAGACTTGAAGTCTTCAAGCGGACATTGTTTAAAAGTGGAAGGGTTTTCTAAACACCATAAAATCACCACCTCTTTTTTGTCAGCCTGCACCCGCATGGGAATTGTAACAAGGCACAGAAGCGCAACACAAGATGGCAAGGTGTATATATGGACAAATAAGTTTGAGCCTATTCCATCAACTGCTGTACAACTGGCAAAACTTATGGCAGAGCATCAGAGGGAAACGTCTAAAAAACGAGCATTAACAACCCAGACATCTCTGGATGTGGACAATGCTGATGCAAAGAGGCATGCAACAGCCTCAAGTCAGAAGCCAAAACCCAAAGCTCAACGCAAGAAACGAGCCCCGAAGCGCGCGGAGCGAGAGCAGAAGAGTATCTCGATTCTGTGGGGCATGATATCAATCAAATACTGAAAGCCATGATAAGAAGATCACTCATGTCCAAGCTCTCGGACACCGACCGCCAGAAGGTCGAGAAGAGCGAGAACAGCACCATCGTGCTCCCTGCCCTGCGCACCCACTCCTTCGCCATGCACCTGACCATCCTCGAGGCGGTCATGGTCTGGCAGATCATCAAGGGCGGCAACGTGCGCTTCGACTTTGTTGAATTTGCAAACCTATTCGAAACGCCATGATACAGCCGATACTTTTGACCATCGCCCTGTGCTCCGTGATCTTCTTCTTCTGCAAGGAGGTCAGGAGACTGGCTGCCGACATTCGTGACATCTACAAAGACGCGGACGAATGAGCGACAACAAAACAGAAGACAGGTCTGAATATTACAAGTGGGCAGATGAATGGGAGGAGGACTTCGTCTTGAAGTATGGAGCGCAGTTCAACATCATCATCAACCCTGCCAAAGCAAAGGAAAAAACTGCCCCGGACTTGTATATGCTAAAGAAGCACACAAGCGCAGACCTCAAGTCTTTGCAGAAGCCATTCTACAAGAGTCAGCAAATATGGGGCGTCCCCGCGCAACATTCGTGGCAGATCAACTGGTCAGACTTGTTTGAATACTCTCTGAAGCATCCGGATCAATTTGGAATATTTATCTGGAAAAGGTTCAAGGATTCGGAGGAGTATGGAGTTAGAGTCTATGCCGAGGAGGCTGTTTACTATACGTCCCTTTTTCTCTTGAAGTCAATAGTCGCAAGATCAGGCAAGCTTCACAAGTACATAAGAAGGAGGAACGACACAAATGGAAATTCAATCGACAGCTTCATTGTGGACTTGAGGCGATTAAAAAACATCACACACATCTACGACCATGATTGAAATCAGACAAAAAGCCGAGCGCAAGTTCTGCAACATCGGAGCACTCTGGTACATCTTCCGGAAGCTGCTCTTCGCCCGCGAGGTGGAGGTGCTGATCTACTTCCCCGACGACATGAAGAACGCGCACATCAGCGAAAAGCGAGCCTACAAATGGAAGCCCATCCTCGGCTTTCAGGGGAGGGGAAGGAGTCAGGACATCTGCTTCAGGGCAACCTCCGAGGGGCGCGTCTTCGAGACGGCCAAGACCTACGAAGACGAGCGGGGGCGATTGTTGGGCGTGCAGGAGCTCAAGGCGAGCGCATCCAATGAGATACCCGTCAAGGCGTACATGATGAGCCGCAGGCGGGGAGAGTGGCTGCCGATCCTCCCGCTGCACCCATACCCGAGCACATCTTTTCGCTATCGCGTGGCGATCAGGCGCGTCAGGTAGTATCTTTGCGATGTATTCACCTCTCCACCTCTGCGTGAATATGCGATATGATCAAAGCCCTATCTGGGGAGGCACGAAGTGGAGAGCGTGCTGACCCGGGTGGGGTTTTTTATTTGAATGAAAATTACCATGAGTAAACTCCGCAGCGTGGCCACCTCCATCTGGTCTGATCCCTTCATCGAAGATTGCAGCGTCTCCGAGAAACTGCTTTTCATCTACCTACTGACGAACGAAAAGACGAACATGCTCGGCATATATGAGGCCAGTATCAAGAAAATCGCCTTCGAGACGGGCATCAACAAGGCAGATGTCGAGAAGGCTTTGAAACGCTTTGAAAGCCTTGGGAAGGTTAAGCACTCCGGCAACTATGTCGTGTTGGTGAATTTCCTGAAGCACCAGAGCTTTAACCCGAACATGAAGAAGTCAGCAATCGATGTCTACCTGTCTCTGCCCGAACATCTTAAAATTCAAGGGTTTGATCCTGACAGAGAGAACCATTTAGAAGCCTTTGAAAGCCTTTCGAAGCATTTGGGAATGCTTCCGAAAATAGAAGTAGAAGAGGAAGGTGAAGGTGAAGGTGAAGATGAAAAAGAAAACATCGAGATTTTTTTGCCTTTTGAGACTGACACATTCAAGGCTCAATGGCAGCTCTGGAAGCAGTACCGCAAACAGCAGCACCGCTTCACATACAAAAGCCCCGCCTCGGAGCAGGCAGCACTCACCGAACTGGGCAAGATGTCCGGCAGTCAGGAGAAGAAAGCCATCGCCATCCTCCACCACACGATGGCGCACGGGTGGAGGGGCTTCGTCGAACCAAAGCCAGAAGAGAGCAGCAGCAACATGATCAACGTCGCAGATATATGAACTCGGACATCTACAAAAATTGGCTGCGTACATTGTCGCCCAAAGATTTGCGCACGGAGGAGCACAACCTCAAGTTCATCATCCGCGAGATGATCAGCACCGAGGCGCGGCACATGGCAGAGGTCAAGCTCCGTAAATTGAAATACATAAAAAGCCAAACATGAACCAACTTGCACCACTCACCGCTGACATTGTAGCGGCCAAACAAGGGCAGCAGATGAGCTCCCTGAACGATGACGACCTCGGGGCGTTCCTGCGCGATGAGGTGAAGAAAGCCCTGAACAGACTGGGGAGAAAACAGATCGACCCCGACGTGCTCAAGATAGCCGTCGAGGACATCGCCAACGACCTCCGCACGAAGTACCGCATCCTCACGATCGAGGAGGTGAGCATCGCCTTCCGGGAGGGGGCGCGAAGGAACGAGGAGCACCTCTTCAGCTCCCGCACCCTCGCCCAATGGCTCGAGACGTACATGAAGGAGATCAGGGTGAAGGCGTTCGACCACAGCATCAAGCCAAAGAAGGCACTCCCGCAGGAGACATTCGACCGAGACGAGTTCATTCTGAAAGCCTTCGACCGCTTCAACATCGGAGGCGGGCTGTATGGTGCGGAGCGGCTTTACCATCATCTGGAGAAGATGGGCAAGATCGACATGACCACCATCGAGAAGTGGCAGGCACTCAAGGACACGATCGAGAAGGAGATGGAGGACACGGCCAACTGCGTGAGCAATCCAGTTCTCCGGAATGCAGCACGCAAACGGATGGACGAGCTCAAGGTGGCGAAGCTCGAGCCGACGAAGGCCGAGGAGTGGATCAGGGTGGCAACGATGCGCCACATCGTGGAGAGCTACTTCCGCAAGTGTTACCTGTCAAAAGTGTCTCCAGTATGAAACAAGATGAAAGCCGCCTTCAGATGGCCTGCGTGAAATGGTTTCGGATGCAATACCCGCAGCATCGCAAGCTCCTCTTCTCTGTCCCGAACGGAGGCTTCCGAAACATCGCCACAGCCAAGCGCATGAAGCTCGAGGGCGTGGTGGCAGGAGTGAGCGACCTCATCCTCTTGATCCCCTCCCACGACTTCCACGGCCTCTGTATCGAAATGAAGACACCGAAGGGACGGCAGACCGACCATCAGAAGGCATGGCAGACCCATGTCGAGGCTCATGGTTATATTTACGCCCTCGCCAGATCGGTCGAGGACTTTCAGAACATTGTCAGCGATTACCTAAACCAACAAACGAACGCATGAACATCAGCGAAAAATTCACAGACAAGCAGCTCTTCCACTTCGCCCTCCGGGTAAAGTGCGAGCAGGATGATATACCGCCCGAGGAGGTGGTGATGAAGACGCGCAAGAGGCACATCGTCGAGGCGCGGATGATGATCAGCAAGCTCCTCCTGAAGGAAGGGCTCACGCTCTCCGAAATCGCCCGCTTCCTGAACAAAGACCACGCGACCATCATCCACTACCGCAACCTCCACGACGATCTCATGAAGACGGATGCGAAGTACAAGCACAAGTTCGACAAGCTCGTCAGCGCGTTCCGCTATGAGATAGTGACAGGCGACGCGCAGCAATGGCGCGATTTTGTGGACAAGGCCAATGAAGCATACGACGAGCACGGGTGGGGCGTGGAGATGCTTCAGTTCCTCTACGAGATGAAGAAGGCATAAGTGGCACAATTCGAGAACGAGCGACCCGTCGGCAAGCGTCTGGACTTCTACGCACGCGAAGAAGCCAACAAGATGCAGGCCTACCTCATCTGCGCAAAGACCGCCCGCAAGTTCTCAAGGATGTTCACAGCGGAGGAGTACAAGATCAGGCGCATCGCCAACTCGGGCGCACCGATTTCATTCGAGGAGTTCAAGGAGCACGTTCGCGCTCGAATTGATAACTTTGAGATTTCAAGGGTGCACCACCTCCACGACCTCATCGAAGAGGGCAAGAAGACGGAAGCCATTGACTATTTTTTCACATCAAGAAAAGCATGGATAACAAACCAACCGGACTCGGAGATACTATCGAAAAGATCACGGAGGCGACGGGGATAAAGCAGGTCATCAAACGCTTCACGAAGGCCACAGGCATCGACTGCGGCTGTGACAAGCGCAAGGAGATACTGAACGAAATGTTCCCATATCAGAAGCCCGCCTGCATGAACAGAGCACAGCACTCCGTCTGGCAGGAGTTCAAAGAGAACAGAGGGCAGAAGATCACAAGCCCCGAGCAGGAGATGGTGGCGCGGATGCACTCCGACCTGTTTCACCACAAGTTCACAAAGCCCTGCACCTGCTCCCCCAAGAAGTGGAACGAATGGATCAGAGACATCGACCGCATTTTTGACACCTATGGAAAGACGACCACTAAAGACGCTTAAGGCGAACCCCAACAACCCGAGGGTCATCAGGGACGAGAAATTCAAGAAGCTCGTGAAGTCGATTAAGGAGTTCCCCGAGATGCTCGAGGCTCGCCCCGTAGTCGTGAACCCCGACATGGTTGTCTTGGGTGGCAACATGAGGCTGAAGGCACTCCGCGAGGCAGGGGTCGAAGAAGCTCCCGTGTACATCGCTTCGTGGGATGAGGTGAAACAGCGGCAGTTCATCATCAAAGACAACGTCGGCTTCGGGGAATGGGATTGGGACGCGCTCGCCAACGAGTGGAACGAGGAAGAGCTCCAAGATTGGGGGCTTGACATTCCGGGCTTCGAGGAGATGCAGGAAGTGCTCGAGGCAGAGGAGGACGACTTCGATGTCCCCGACGAGATCAAGACCGACATCGTGCCGGGCGACCTGTTCGAGATAGGAGAGCACCGCCTGCTGTGCGGGGATTCGACGGACTCCGACCAAGTATCCAAGCTGATGGACGGGGAGAAGGCCGATCTTGCTCACAACGACCCTCCCTACGGGATGAAGAAGGAGAAAGACGGAGTGCTGAACGACAACCTCAACTTCACCGCGCTGCTTTCTTTCAACGAGGACTGGATACCTCTTCAGCTTTCACACCTCAAAGAAAACGGCTCTTGGTATTGTTGGGGCATAGACGAGCCTCTCATGGACATCTACTGCTTCATCCTGAAGCCATACATTCAAGACAGCAAGGCGACCTTCCGAAATCTGCTGACATGGGACAAAGGGAATGGACAAGGGCAAAATTCAGATGGCACACGGATGTTTGCAACTGCGGACGAAAAATGCCTATTCATAATGATGGGCAAGCAAAGTATGGTTCAGAACAAGGACGAATTTCCAGAAGAGTGGAGGCCACTTTTGCAATACTTTGTGCAGGAGAGAGAGAAAATGGGGTGGACAACGAAACAAGTGATCGAGATCACAGGTAAAACAAGTGCGTCTCATTATTTCACCGAGTCACAATTCATGCTTCCAACAAAGGAGCACTACGAAAAGATGCAAGACGCGGCACAGGGAAAAGCATTTACCAGACCTTTCATCCGATTAGAAAAAAAAGGCTTTGCAAGCACAAGTGGCGGCAGTTCTATTCTGTCCGAGTTCTACGAGAACCGCGCATACTTTGACAACACCCACGACAACATGAACAACGTGTGGCACTTTGAGAGGCATCAAAGGGCAGGAGATGAAGGAGGACACGCAACACCAAAACCCATCCCACTATGTGAGAGGGTAATCAAAAGCAGTTGCCCTCCTGATGGTCTTGTTATTGATTCCTTCCTCGGCAGCGGCTCGACAATGGTGGCAGCTCATCAGCTCGGGCGCAAGTGCTACGGGATGGAGCTCGACCCCAAATACTGCCAAGTGATCGTGGACAGGATGCACAAGCTCGACCCCTCGCTCCAGATCAAGCGCAACGGCCAACCCTACGAGCCAAATGATTAGAAAAAGATAAGATGCCGAACCCCGAAAACCTACGACCCGCGAAGAAGGGCGAAATCCGAAATCCGAAGGGCAAGCCCAAAGGAACACGCAACCGCAGCACCATCGCTCGCGAGTGGCTCGAGGTGACGCAGTACATTACCAACCCCATCACAGGGGAGAAGGAGAAGCTGGAGCAGCAGGACATCATGACCCTCGGCATCATCAAGAAGGCAAGGGAGGGCGACGTGAACGCATACAAGGCATTGATGGATTCAGCCTACGGCCAACCGCTTCAGCAGATACAGCAGGAGGTGAGTAAAATTGACGAGATCGAGATCGTCATCAGAGAGGCCGATGACTTTTGAAAGCACGCCTTGAGACGTCCGGCCTGTTCAGGAAGAACCTCGAGGCCACCGAGTCCATCGTCGTCAATCAGGGCGGCAGCCGATCGGGGAAGACCTACTCGATCCTTCAGGTGCTCATCATCAAAGCGCACCAGACCACAGGCAAGACCTTCACAATCGCAAGGAAGACCCTCAAGTCTTTACGCTCCACAGCGATGCGCGACTTCTTCGAGATACTGGAGAAGGCGCAGATGTACGACCAAAGCCTCCACAACAAGTCGGACAACATCTACTTCATCAACGGCAACCGCTTCGAGTTCATGGGGATGGACGACCCCCAGAAGAAGAGAGGAGCGAAGAGACACATCCTCTTCTGTAATGAAGCGAACGAACTGGCGAAGGAAGACTTTCTTCAGCTCGAGCTCCGAACGACCGAGCAGATATTTATCGACTTCAACCCGTCGGACGAATACCATTGGCTCTACGAGGACGTGATCCCTCGGGCGCACTTCATCAAGAGCACATACCGAAACAACCCCTTCCTCGATGCCCTCACCATTCAGCGCATCGAACGGCTCAAGGAGACAGACCCACAAGCGTGGCAAGTTTATGGCCTCGGGGAGCGAGCGATCAGCCGCGACAACGTCTTCACCTTCGACGAGCGCGACATCCCGAAGGAGGCGAAGCTGATGTCGATGGGCATGGACTTCGGCTTCACGAATGACCCGACCGCATTCGTTGAGGTCTGGCAGCAGGGGGACGACGTATGGATCAAGGAGCGCATCTACCGCACCGACATGACGAACCAAGACATAGGGAGGGAACTGAAGAACCTCAACATCGACAGGCGCGACATCATCTACTGCGACAGCGCAGAGCCCAAGAGCATCGAGGAGCTGCGGAGGATGGGGTGGAACGTGCGCCCCGCAGACAAGGGCAAGGACAGCGTGAACGCGGGCATCCAACTGATGAAGACCTTCAAGATTCACGTCGAGCCCTCAAGCACCAACCTCATCAAGGAGCTGCGAAACTACAAGTGGACGAAGGACAAGGACGGGCGCAACCTGAACAAGCCAGTCGATGCTTTCAACCACGCCATCGACGCGAGCAGGTACGCGATCTTCAGCAAGGTGGGCAAGCCGAACCACGGGAAGTACCACTTGAGATAAGTTCTATCTTTGCACATACCCCTGTGCAAATGCGCGAGATCAAAGTCATAGTCCCCACCTCATGGGAGGACATCACCCTCGAGGCTTACATGAAGTTCAGCGCGATCGACACCGACGCGAAGGAGGAGTTCATCCAAGTGAAAGCCCTCGCCTACTTCTGCGGCATCAACGAGCTCGACGCGATGGACATGAAGGTGAAAGACCGGGAGGCCATCATCGCCCAGATACTCGAGGTGCTCAACAGAGAACCCGAGTTCACGCAAGCCTTCAGCCTCTTCGGTAAAGACTACGGCTTCCACCCGAACCTCGACGAGATCACCTTCGGGGAGTTTATCGACCTCGAGAAATATCAGTACAACATGGAGAGCTTGGACAAGATCATGGCGATCCTTTACCGCCCCATCGTTAGGAGCATGGGCGACCGCTATGAGATCGAGCCCTACAACGCGGACGGGGACAGCGAGGTGATCAAGAAGATGAGCGCAGGGACGGCCATCGCAGCCCTGCTTTTTTTTTATCGCATCGGAACACATTTGTCGATGCATATCCTGAAATCTTTGAGCCCCGAAGCGATGGAGGCATCGGAGGGGACAACTTCCTCAAGAAGTGGGGGTGGTTTGCAGCGATCCATCGGCTATGCGACGGAGACCCTACAAGAGCTGATTCCATCACATCACTTCCGCTTCATCGAGCGCTGTTCTGGCTTGCTTACGAGAGCGACAGGGACGAATACGAACGAAGAAGACTAAAGCAGGCACATGGCTAACTTTTACAGAATCACCGGACAGATCAGGCAGGCCATCGAGGCGACGAGCAGGGTGAACACTATCACCTTCGGCAACCTCGGGGACGTTGATCTCAACAAGCAGAACATATACCCCATCGCCCACATCACACCAGAGAATTGCACAATGAACGGAGCGACCTCGACGTGGAGCTTCAACATCAGCATCTTCGATCAGGTGGACTTCAACAAGGACGACGTGCGGGATGCGCCTGTCTCCTTCCACGGGACGGACAACGTGCAGGACATCTTAAACGACTGCGCCCTCACCTTTCACATCTGGCTCGACGAGTTCAGGAGGGGCGACCGCCACGCGGACAACCTTCAGCTCGATGGAGGGGTGACGCTCCAGAGCTTCCTCGAGACGCAGACGAACAGCCTCGCAGGGTGGAGCGCGACGATCAGCATCACCGCACCAAACGCAACGACGACCGATGGCCTCTGCTAAATTCCCACGGCTCGAGGAGGTGCTGACCGAAATGGGCGACTGGGTCGTCAAGAAGGCGAAGCAGAACCTCGGAGCACGGCAGACACGGAAGAACGTCCGCGCTAAATGGAAGAACGGCAGGCCGACAGGCTTCGAGTTCAAGAAAGCGCAGCGCGACCTCAAGGCCACGGGAAGGCTTCAGAAGTCCCTCGGCTATGAACTCAAGGAGGACGGCCAGAGCATCGTGGTCAAATACAAGGGGCTCGATTATGGCTTCTATTTAGACCGAGGCCGTTATCCATTCATGAAGGGCGTGGCGCAGGGGAGAGGCATCCCGCCCGCGAAGATGAGAGACTGGATCGACGCAAGCAGAATACAGCCCCGCGACCTCACGACCGGGCAGTTCATCGAGAAGACGGAGAGCAACATGAGGAGCATGGCCTTCTTAATGAACAGAAAAATCAAGTGGTTTGGCATCGAGCCGACGCACTTCTTCAGCGAGCCCGAGGAGCAGGCGCGTGACAAATACGAACAGAAGATAATCGAAGCCTTCGAGGAGGACATCAGAAACCAAGTGACAGCATGACGATCAACCAACAGCCCGGAGGCACGATCTACGCCTTGAGCCCTGTGATCTATCACATCAGCGACTCGGCCTACGCAGAAACGAACTTCAGGTACAAGCTCGAGGTGTACATCTGGGAGGGGGACAACCCAAGCGACAAGCCGGGGAGCGCAACCTACACCCTCACCAAGCTGCCCGACAGCAACAACGTCGGCATCTTCGACATTAGTCAGCTCATCAGGTCGCAGCTCGGCTTTGAAGAGCCCGACGCGCTGCTCAATGCGAACAGCACCCAAGTGAACAACAACACGACCGGGGCGGTGTGGGTGCAATGCACGGCAACATATACGAGCGACGACAGCACGGCCACGCCTGTAGATTCCGGCACGCGCCTCGCTGTTCGTGGCTTCACCAAATACTCGCAAGGGGTGAACTCGACCCACAGCTCGAGGGCAACGATGAGCAACTTCATCGACGGCCTTGTGATACCGAACAGCCTCCAGTTCACGACCTCCTTCCTGACAGCCACCATCGACAACCTCGTCATCGAGGGGGAGCACGGCATCGACTACGCGATCGACATGACGGGCAAGGACACCACCGAAACAACCGAGAGCCTCGTCCATGTTCTGCTCGGCTCTGACCTATATGGCCAGACGCTCGAGAAAAGGAGGCAGGACATCATCGCAGACAGCGGGACGGTCGAGTCTTTTTCCTGCGTTTACAGCTATGCAACGCAATACAATGACACCTACACCATCATCGCCAAAGATGGCGCAGCAGAACAGCGGAGGATGAGCGTGGAGGTGGCCTGTGCAGATAGGTACACGCAGTTTTTCATCGGCTTCTTGAATCGCTTCGGGGCTTATGACTACATCCCCGCACTCAAGGCAAGGGAGGACAGCGCGACCTTCGAGCGGAGGGAGTTCAACAACAGCTACCTCACCACAGCAGCCCTCGCGGTGAGCTACACCAAGACCGAAGGCACGGAGCGAATCTTTGAGGCCAACGGGCAGGAGAGCATCACCATCAACACAGGATACCAACCGGAGGACATCTGGGAGATGATCACCGACATGATGCAGAGCGAGAAGGTCTTTCTCGTCGATGGGACGACCATCACCCCCCTGATCCCCTCAAGCGGAGACGTGGCGAAGCAGAAGCACATCAACAACAAGCTCGTCAACTACACCCTCGCCTTCCGCGTGGCCAATGACCTGAAGAACATGGTGACGATATGAGCAGGGTGTCGCTAATTATTGGAGGAGTCACCGCTGACCTATACAAGGGGGAGGACATCACCCTCGTTAAGCAGGCGAAAGACCTGACAGACCTCGGGGCGACGCGGACGGACTTCTCGCGCCCGTTCACCATCCCCGCGACGGACACGAACAACGGCATCTTCACGCACTTCTACAACCTCGACATCGATGACCCCTACCCAGTACACAACAAGGCAGAGGCATCCATCAGCGTCAAGGGCGTGCAGATATTCGAGGGCGTTCTGGAGCTGATGAATGTCACGCTGAAGAACAACATCCCCGACAGCTACGAGGTAAACTTCTACGGGCGCAACAAGCAGCTCACCACCCTCTGGGGGGATGACTACCTGCGCGACATCAACATGAACCTCGACCACGCGCTGACCTACACGAACGTCGTGGCATCGTGGGGTGGCACTCTGGAGAGCGGGAAGGTGCGCTATCCGATCATTGACTTCGGCGACAGAGAGCAGGGAGCGTGGAACTACTCGACGGCAGGGATGGCGCAGAACAGCATCGCCATAGATGGGGGAGCGATACACCCGGCAGAGCTACGCCCTGCGGTGCGATTGAGCACCATCTTGACCAAGTGCTTCACGCATATCAGCAAGACCCTCACGCTCGACTCATCCATCGACGACGACAACCTCTACATGATGGGGATGGAGAAGGTCGGCAAGTTCCTCGACGGCTACGACGCACAGGTGAACGCGGAGCTCGCTGTGAGCGTATCAGCGGGGACATCTTACAACGACCTCGCAGGCTTCACAGAGAACACGGACAACGACGTCAGATTCAACGACACGACGGGCGAGTTCACAGCGGCAACCGTTGGGGACTACACCTTCAAGCTGGACTTCAGCAGCATCACCTCGGGGCGATCCTTTAACATTCGAACAATAAAGAATGGAGCAGTCGCGCCGAACGCTCCGCACCTTATCACAAGCCCCTCGGGCGTAAGGTACGAGACCATGTTCTTGCAGCAGGGTGATGTGATCAAGTTTCAAGTGCAAGAGGTGCAGGGGCTCGCCTTTACAGCGACCCTCGTCTACGACCTCATCAACTGGCCGACCTTCAAGACAGGGGCGACCATCCTGATCGAGGACGGGATGCCAGAGGTGAAGATCACCGACTTCATAGGTGGAGTGCTCAAGATGTTCAACGCGGTGCTGACCACCTCCGACGGGGTGGCCTACACCATGAGCCCCCTCACGGACTACCTCAACGCAGGGGCGACAAAGGAATGGTCGGACAAGATAGACACCTCCGTCGTCAAGATAGACAAGCAGGAAGTCCCCGAATCGGTCAAGCTGATGCACAAGGAGAGCGAAGACCTCGCAAACATCAGCTTCAAGAACGCCTTCGCCAGAGATTACGGAGCGGTCAAGTACGAGAACGCAGGCTTGTTTGACTTCACATCCGACGGCATCGAGGTGGAGAGCCCCTTCGTCATCATGCCGACAACGCTCGAGAATCAGGTGGACACGGCAGGGGTGCGCATAGGGACGACCGACCTCGAAATCTACAAGTATATGGACACGGATGGCGAGCCGATACAGGTGGAGCTGTCCCTCTTCTACTGGGCAGGATATGAGACGACCACCTTCACTTGGAAGATGGTGAACGATTCGGCCGTCGTGGTGGATCAAACCTCCTTCCCCTACTTCAGGACATGGGACGACAAGCCTGTGCTCACATCGGACAACTCGATCGCCTTCAGCATTGAGACACCCCCGAGCAGAGCGATTACGACGAACACCTTCCTCGAGAAGTACTGGAGGCCGCACCTCGACCGCATCTTCAACCCCGCGATGAGGCGCGTCCAGATGACCGCCTACCTCGACACGACGGACTGGCTGACCCTTGAGATGAACGACACCATACAGGTGGCGACGCGCCCCTACAAGATTGAGAAGATCAGCTACAACATGACGGAGGGGAGGGCGACGCTCGACCTGTTCACCTACGACGTGAAGGCGACAGCCACCCCCACCTATGCGAACGACGGCACGCTCACATGGGATCAGACCCCAACGAACCAAGAGCTCAAGCTCGCGGGGGCTCTGAAGGTGGGCAGCAACTACCTCATCAAGCCCGACGAACTATATCAGAGCAGGAGCAGAGGCATCGCACAGCAGGGAGCGATTCAGCACCTCACCTTTCTGGCGAACCCTCGCGTCTTGGACATGATCATCAACACGGACAAGAGCATCATAATGTCGACGAGCTACGAAGAAATTGTAGAGTACGACACAAGCACCTTCGACCAATGCACCTGCTTTACGAAGAACCTCACGACGGGGCGCATGACCCACAACGACACCTTCATCACCGAGATTTTCTTCCACGCCTCCTTCAACAACGAGACGACCAAAGACCTCCAGTTCGCTATCCTTGTGAACGGGGTCGAGAGTAACTTTGTGGCATTCGAGCCGAACGGGTCGAGCGAGGTCATGATTGTCGGCCTGCTTCATTGTTACGCAGAGGACTACATCAGCATCGGAGTCAAGAAGGTGGCAAGCGGCAACACGACGCTCACGATCACGGACGCTTCATTCATAGTCAAAAGGGCATGATCACGGAAATCATCAAGCTGCTCCAGATGGAGGAGCACAAGGGAATAAGTAAGGACGTTGAAATCGCGAAGGGCAGGCACTACCTCCCGACCACATGGAGGGGCGCGGTGAAGGCTATCAAAAGAATGACATGGCGAACGAAGTTATAATCGAGCTCATCGCCCGGACGCAAGCAGCCGAGGGCAAGATCAAAGACCTCGAGGGGAAGCTCAACGAGACGAAGAAGACCACCGAGGAGGCGACAGCAGCCACAAAGGGCATGACCAATCAGCTCGACAAGATGACGGGCGGGGCGGTGACAGCCTTCAGGGGCATCGTGAACGGAGCGAAGAGCGGGGTCGTGGCCATGACCACCCTGAAGGGAGCGATCGCAGCCACAGGCATCGGCCTGCTCGTCGTCGCTGTGGGGTCATTGGCGACCATGTTCAGCAAGACGCAAGAGGGTGCGGAGATGTTCAACAAGATCACCGCAGGCATCGGGGCGACCATCAATGTGGTCATCGACCGCATCAGTATGCTCGGCAAAGCGATCACTTTGGTCTTCAAGGGAGAGTTCAGGGAGGCCGCGAATCTGGCAGCGGAAGCCGTCAGAGGAGTGGGCGACGAGATAGAAAGAGAGACAAGGCTCGCCATTGGCCTCGCAGAAGCCACAGATCAGCTCGAAAAGAAGGAAGCGGAGATGATACTCACTTCGGCAAAAAGAAGGGCGCAGATCGAAGATTTAAGGCTTGCCGCTGAAGACCAAACGAAGAGCAGAAAGGAGCAGGCCGCAGCACTCCGCGAAGCCATACGCCTCCAGAGGGAAGAAGCAGACGAGCAGATCGAGATCGCAAGGGAACGCGCCCGCATCATTGCCGAGGAGGTGGCCATGAGTGAGAGCCTGACCGAGGACATCAAGAGGCAGAGGGAGGCCGAGGCTGAACTCTTCGACCTTGAGAGGCGCAGGGATAAGCGACTGAAGGAGATGATCACCCGCCTGAACTCATTGAGCAAAGCCGAGCAGCAGCAGACGCAGAGCATCGAGGACAAGATTAAGGCCATGAAGGAGGCCATCGCGATGGAGGAAGAGGACGAGGCGATCATGGAGGAGAACTTCAACGCAGAGCTCGACCGACAGATCGAGATGGACAAGGCGAGGAAGAAGGCACACCTCGAGCGCATCGACGAACAGATCAAAGAGGGGGAGATCGCGGAGCAGATCGCCAAGCAGAAGCAAAGGACGGAGGAGCAATTTGCAGAAGCAAGGGTCGCCCTCGCACAGACTGGGCTGAACGTCATCGGTGAGATATTCGGACGAGAGAGCGCAGCAGGCAAGGCCGCAGCCATCGCCTCGGCAACCATCGACACATACAAGGCATTCACGAACGCGCTCGCCAATACGCCCCTGCCACCTCCCGGGCCACAGATTGCGGCAGGATTGACCCTCGCCTCGGGCTTCGCACAGGTTCGCAACATCTTGAGCACGCCCATCCCCAACGGCTTCGGAGGCGGTGGCGGTGCATCAGCAGGCAGAGGGGGCGCACCCACGCCCACCCTCCCGAACGTCTCCATCTTGGGAGGCAATGAAGCGATGACACAGGCCACCCGATCGCTCGCCCAGTTCGGGAAGAAGCCGACCCGCGCCTATGTGGTCAGCGGGGAGATGACAGACAACCAAGCACTCGACAGAAGAATTGAACGAAACGCCTCCTTCGGATGAAAGCAAAACTGAAGACAATCCTCGAATCTTATAGCGACTATCCTGAAGCTGTAAGCAACAACGCCAAGCGGGGCATCGCCCTGAACGCTCGGGTCAAGAACAAGTGCGCGACGCAGACCGGGAAGATAAGAGCGCAGCAACTCGCACAAAAAAAACCCATCACAGAGGCTGTGATCCGTCGGATGTACTCCTATTTGAGCAGAGCAGAAACGTACTACGACGAGAGCGACACCAAAGCCTGCGGGACTATCTCTTACCTCCTCTGGGGAGGCAAGGCAGGGAAGCGGTGGGCAGCGTCCAAGCTGAAGGAGCTCGGCATCGAACTGGCAGAGATCGGTGAGCGTGGAGGATATAAAAGAAAGAAATGAGCTACCAGAAACCCATCGGCAACAAGTCCCTCACATGGGGGCGTTCAGGCAAGAGAGGAGGGCGCAGGGCGTGCCTCTGTGAAGACAACACCTACAAGATCGAGTGCTGTCAGGGCTACCTCCTGAACCAAGGCATCGGGGACGTGTACGGAGCTAATGACTAATTTTGCACCATGAAGATCATTGAGCTGATAATGATGGAGGACGAGAAGCGTGCCGGAGTGGACACGATCAGCCTCGTCTACGACCCCGCGATCGAGGAGAACTTTGTCGCCTTATCCAAGCAGCAGGAGGGCAGGGTCGCCCTCTCCTCCGAGTATATGCGCATGACCTTGAGCGACGCAGACAAGCGCATCGTGACAGGCGCGGCACTCGTCCCCAACAAGCCCATCTACCGCAACGACGGAGGGGATGAATATTACATATACTTCAGCAAGGACACCACCCGCAAGGCGTCGGAGAGCTTCCTGAAGAACGGCTACCAGAGGAGCACCAACCTCGAGCACGAAGAGGGCGACAGGCTGAAGGGCGTGAGCGTCGTCGAGTCTTGGATCATCGAGGACGAGGTGAACGACAAGAGCAAGTTCTACAAGATGAACCTCCCCGTCGGCACTTGGATGGTATCGATGAAGATCGACAATGATGAGGTCTGGAAGGAGTACATCAAGGAGGGCAAGGTGCGCGGCTTCTCCATTGAGGGGTGGTTCGTCGATAAGATGAAGACAAGGACGAAGACCGAGCAGGCGCGGCTAAAGACCGCAGTATCCTGAATCGCAGTCACTGAAATCGTCGAAGGAGAGCTCCATCTGTAGCTTCGCTTTGATTATGTCGCGATATTTCACGTCGCTGCGCCATTGACCCTTGCGCTCTCTTTCTTCCTGCTTTGCAAACCACTCCATCTTCTCGGGGTGCTCTTCTGCCATCTTTCGCAAGAATATCGGATTTCGATGAAAGCACCCGACACAGTTGTTGAAGGGCGCGAAGTACACATCTGTGTTCTTGTCCCAGTATGCCTGAATTTCGTCCTTGAAGATGCCGTTCTCGATTAAGGGGAACGACGGCTTCTGCCACTCGACCATCTCCCACTTGTTCTGACCTCTGACATTTTTGCCGAAGGTAGCCTTGAACTCAAGCAGGCCGTTCTCGTTTGTCTTTGCCTGCATTGTCTTCGCTCTCTTCCCTTCGTTTGCCCTGAATCCGATCTGCATCCGTATAGGCTCGCCAATGTGTTCAGCCCACCAGTAGAATATCGGCTTGAGCTTCATCTCTGTCGTGCAGAACCTCGTCACCTTGTTGGGCAGATAGTTCCCCCGCTTCTCGATCACATCCTCATAAGGGTCACCGCTCACCCAATGGATATGATGCCCGAGGTGTTGCTCAAGGTCGAGGATGGTGTAGATGATTTCGTCGTCTTCCAATGTGCCGACGAAGGGCTTCTCAATGTAGTCTTCGATCATGAGCCTGATGTTCCTGTGAGGGAATTGGCAGGACTTGTCCATCGTTCGCACAAGGGAAAAGACATTGTAATCGGTCGGATAATTAGCCGCCAGATATGCGGAAGTTCTGCCCCCGCTTATCGATGTGCATGACTTCATTGAATAGGGTGTTTTTTGCTTGACGCTTCAAATATCGCATTTTTTTATATTTGTGAAAACCAACACAATGGCAGGCAGCGAATCAAAGCCCGAGGGCGAACTCGTCAAGAAGTACATCGAGAAGTACCTCGACGACCTCAATGATAAAGCCGAACCACTCGGCAAGAAGACGCTCGCCCGCATCATTGTAAGAGACAACCCCGAGATGTTCACTGAGGACGACGTGGACAATGTCCGACGGATTATTCGCTACTACACCGGGCAGGGGGGCGAGAGGCAAAGGAGCAAGAAGATCATGGACGCGCCACCCGCTCACAGGGGTGCAGCGCAGATAAGGGGCAAGAGCATCCCCGAGAGCCATGCCCGCAGGCACAAGCCCTTTGAGATTGAAGGCAAGCGCATCGGCATCATCAGCGACGTACACATCCCATACCACGACCCCGCAGCCATCTGCGCAGCTCTGGACTACTTTCAGAAGAAGGAGGTGGACACCATCCTGATGAATGGCGACATCCTCGACTTTTGGAAGATCAGCCGATTCTTAAAGAAAGGCAACAAGCCCGACCTCGTTGAAGAGATCGAGGCGGGGCGTGAGTTCCTCGAGTGGCTGCGGTGGCAGTTCCCCGAGGCTCGCATATATTACAAGCTCGGAAACCATGAGGCGCGGTGGGAGCTCTACCTCTGGGAGAAGGCGGGAGAGATGGCCAAAGCCCTTGAGATGGAGTTCGGGCAGTCGCTCGGCTTCGCCCAGTTCCTACACCTTGAGGAGCATGGCATCATCTACATCCCCGACAACCAACAGATCAAGGCCGGGAAGCTGAACATCATCCACGGCCACGAGTTCGGGGGGAGCTTCTTCAACCCAGTCAATGCAGCGCGGGGGCTGTTTATGAGAGCGAAGGCTTCGGTGCTTGCAGGGCACAACCATCAGACGAGCGAGCATCAAGAGGGCAATATCAACGGGGACGCCATCGCCTGTTGGTCTACGGGCTGCCTGTGTGAACTCGCTCCAGAGTACCGCCCCTTTGCTTTTACGAAGTGGAATCTCGGTGCGGCATGGGTTGAGGTGTACGAGGACGGGAGCTTCATGGTGGACAACTTTAGAATCATTGAAGATGCAGACGGACTTTACTCGATCCGATAAAGAGCGCGTCCCTGTCGCCTGCCACCTCTTCCACAAGGGCTGCGACTGCGCACCAACGGAGGCCATGAAGTGCCACATCGTGGAGCTCGAGAGGCGCAGGAAGATGGGCATCGACACCATTAAGAAGCCAAAGGGAGGGCAATGATGGCAAGAGCCACCTCAAGGGCTTTATCCACAGGCACTTTCGAAAATTAAAGCCAAGCCCCTCAATGTAGGGGTCTTTTTTTATCTGACCTTTGTGACATTAAACTCGACCTATGTCCATCATTCAGAAAATCTTTTCAGCATTGAACGCTGACGAGAAGCAGGCGGTGAAGACCGAACTGGCTCAAGCCGAACTCAAGGAAGGCACAACCATCGAGGCCGACAGCTTCGAGGAGGGTCAGGCTGTTTTCATCGTTACCGAAGACGGGGAGAAGATACCGATGCCAGAAGGCACATACGAGCTTGAGGATGGCCGCAAGGTAGAGGTGAACGACAGCAGCATGATCGTGAGCATCGGCACAGGAGAGGAGGCTGAAGGCGAAGGCGAGGCCGAAGCCGAGGTCGAGCAGGAGGCGAAGGAAGAGATGAGCGAGGAGGCCGAAGGCGAAGCGCCCAAGGAAGAGGAGCTGAAGGAAGACGAGAAAGAAGAGATGGGCGACATGGACAAGCTTCGCGAAGAGCTGCGCCAATACGTCCGCGAGGTGGTCATGGAGGCCATGCAGGAAAAAGAAGAGATGAGCAGCGAAGAAGGCGAAGCCGCTCCCGAGGCAGCAGCCGAAGAGACTGAAGAGAAGGCCGAGGAGAAGCCCGAGGAGGTCGCTGTCGAAGCGTCTGCCCAGAAGGTCACCGCAAAGATTAAAGTGAAGCCCGAAGGCACTCGCCCCGACTCAATCGATTGGTTCAAGCCAAGTGCACGGAATACCACGATGGGCAACGTGCTGAAGCACATGAACAAGTAAGACACTTAAAACCCAAAACCCAAACGAATGGCAACTACATTCACAGACACAGGCGTATCATACGCAGGTGAATTTGCAGGCAAGTACATCAGTGCAGCCCTGCTTTCAGGACAAACCCTCGCGAACGAGGAGATCACAATCATGCCGAACGTCAAGTTCAAGGAAGTGGTTCAGCAAGTCACTACTGGCACGCTGTTGGCCGATGCCACCTGCGACTTCACAGCGAGCAGCTCCATCACTTTGGAGGAGCGCGTGATCGAGCCCTTGGAACTTCAAGTGAACCTCGAGGTTTGCAAGAGCTCATTCTACAACAACTGGCAAGCTTTGGAGATGGGCTTCTCTGCTCATCACGACCTCCCCGCGAGCTTCGAGGACTTCTTGATCGCTCACGTTGCCGAGAAGGTAGCGCAGGAGGTTGAGTACCACCTCTGGCAAGGAACAGACGGGTCGGGCACTTATCAGCGTTTCGACGGCTTCGCGGAGCTCGTTGGAACTGATGCCAACCTTCCCGCAGCGCAGGAGGTAGCAGGCACAACAATCACCGCTTCAAACGTGGTTGATGAGTTGGGCAGCATCTTGGACGCTACTCCCGAGGCTGTTTACTCTCGCCCGGACTTCAAAATCTACGTTGCGCCAAACATCGCCCGCGCTTACATGAGAGCATTGGGTGGATTCGCGGCCATCGAGTACGGCACACCTACAACCGCAGCAGCAAGCCCCGGCTCTGGATACAACAACCAGATGAGCGTCGGTGCGAAGCCGATGAACTTCGAGGGCGTTGATCTTTGCCTCGCTCCCGGTATGGCTTCAGGCAAGGCAATCGCCACAACCAAGAGCAACCTGTTCTTCGGTACTGGACTGCTGAACGACGCCAATGAAGTGCGCCTCATCGACATGAGCCAGTTCGACGGATCGCAGAACGTCCGCGTCATCATGCGAATGACCGCAGGCTGTCAGGTTGGAGTGATCGAGGATGTGGTTACCTACGGCATCACGAACTCTGCCAACTAAAAGCGACTGAATAGACAATTCAAGGGGGAGGGCGTGAATCCCTCCCTTTTTTTTTCACTCTAAAAAGACAAAAAGAAAATGGCTTGCAACTTAACACTCGGACGGAAAGAGCCTTGCAAAGATGTGGTCGGTGGGATCAAGAAAATCTACCTGATCAACTTCGAGCCGTTGACCTTGACAGAGGTGAGCGGTGAGGTGACTGACATCGCAGACGCTGCCGGGACGGCTGACGTTGATGCAGTAGTCTACGAGGTGCGCCATGCATCCTCCCTGACCACGAACATCAACAGCTCACGCGAGACGGGCACGACCTTCTTCGAGAGCACCCTTGAACTGACCTTCAAGAAGCTCTCCCAAGAGGACAACGCAGAGCTCGCGATCATGGCACACGGACGCCCTCACATCGTCGTAGTGGACAACAACGACAACAGGATGATCGTCGGCCACGAATACGGCTGCGAGGTAACTGGAGGCACTTTGGTGACAGGCAACGCGATGGGCGACCTCTCGGGCTACACCCTGACCTTCACTGCACAGGAGCGCACTCTTCCCAAGTTCATGGACAACGCCTTGACTGAATCAACCTTCGAGGCTCTCCTCGGAACGGTAACTGAAGGAACAAATTCGTAACTTGCACCCCGACACATGGAGCTGATCTGCTCCTCGTTGGTGTTGGTTTATTGTTTGACAAGGGAGGGCGCGAAGCCCTCCTTTTTTTTATCAACATACCCAAGCGACTCAACAAGCCTCTGAATGCTTTAACTTTGTGAAAACCACAAGGGACAGATGCACATCTTGACAAGCAGTCAGACGGATTTGCAAACCATCAAGTTCGCACCGCGATCCATTGGTGCGCTCCAGTACCTTCTCCACCTTCAGGAGGAGGAGAGCGGCACGACCTTTCAGATGATCGGCTACGGGCTACAAGACGACAGCTACGTCAGCATCACCCGAACTTTTCCCCTTTATGAGAATTTGTACTACTACCTCCGGGTGTTCCGCTTGCCCTCTGGGGCTTTGTCTTCTACCATGTCAGCCCTCGACGAGCCAACCATCTACAGAAAGAGGGTGACGGACGACCTCGAGGCGGCAGAGGGATGGGAGGAGAGCGTCTTTCAATGCGTTTCAAATCTTGTTGACCCTTACACTTCAAAGACGAGAAGGCAGGCGAATGAACTCGTAACTTCGTACATGAGCAGCGGGGAGATATTGAACGAAATTTACCGGGGCAAGGTGTTCTGCACAAACAGCACCGACCTTCAGGACTTCAGCGTCTACGATAAGACGCCAATGACGCAGCAACCGCTCGACAATACAGCCAAATGGGTGACAATTTGAAGATATTAAAGCTCGCGAGCTACACCTCCCCGAAGGTGTCAGAGAAGCCGAAGAACGCGTGGGTCGAGTACGGAGAGGACAACAACTTCTATCAGTACCTGATTGACCTCTTCCACTCTTCGCCAACGAACAACGCAGCGATTCAAGGGATCAGCGACCTCATCTATGGCGAGGGCATGGAGGCAGCAGAGGGGAGCAGCCTCGAGGCGTATGTGAACTTCATCAAGATATTCCAAGCCGAGGACGTGCGCAGGGTATGCCACGACCTGAAGCTCTTCGGCCACGCATCCTTTCAGCTCACCCTCGACAAGGGTCAGGTGGTGGGAGCGTTCCACATCCCCCGCAACTATCTGCGCCCTGCGAAGGTGAACGACGAGGGAGAGGTGGACACCTTCTACTTCTCGAACGACTGGAGCAAAGCAAAGAGCCCCAAGTTCGCCCCTCAAGCCTTCCCCGCGTTCGGGCATCAGGCAGCAGGCGACGACGTGGCCATCTTGAGCGTGGAGAGTTACAGCCCCGGCTCTGTTTACTTCTCCCCTGTGGACTATCAGGGCGGCCTTCAATATGCAGAGCTCGAGGGAGAGATCGCGAACTACCACCTCAACAACATCAAGAACGGCCTCGCTCCGTCCATGATGATCAACTTCAACAACGGAGTGCCACCCATCGAGGAGCAGTTCGAGATCGAGCGCGACATCCTCGCGAAGTGGGGAGGGTCATCCAACAGTGGCAAGGCCATCATCGCCTTCAACGACAGCCCAGACAACGCGGCAACGATCGAGGCGGTGCAGCTATCCGATGCGCACAATCAGTATCAGTTCCTCTCGGACGAGTGCATCAGGAAGGTCATGGTGGCGCATAGGATCACATCTCCGATGCTTTTAGGCATCAAGGACAACACAGGGCTCGGAAACAACGCGGAGGAGCTACAAGTCGCCTATGAGCTTTTTAAGAACAGCGTCATCAAACCCTTCAGGCATCTGGTGACAGAAGCAGCCGAGAGCGTCATGGCGCACAACGGGCAGGAGATCGAGCTGTACTTCAAAGACCTCTCCCCTGTCATGATGGAGGCAAGCGCAACGCCTGCGAAGCTGAACAAGGTCGAGATGTCAATCGAAGCCCCTCACTTCAGCGAGACAGCGGAGGAGGCATGGCTGAAGTACCTCGAGGACAAGGGCGACAAGGTAGACCTCGACGAGTGGGAGCTTGTCCATGAGGAGGAGGTGACAGACCCCGATGAACCAGACGGGGAGGTCTTCAAGTTCTTCAAGAGATTCAGCGACCCCGAGGAGAAGAGCCGCCACGATGGGGGCATCTACAAAATCCGCTACCGCTACGACCCCAAGAGAACCAAAGACAATAGCAGGACATTTTGCAAGAACATGGTCGCCAACGCAGAGCAGGGCGTATACTACCGCAGGGAAGACATCGAGAAGATGAGCAGCGCAGGAGTGAACTCCGAGTTCGCACCCAAAGGATCGTCATCTTATTCCATCTGGCGGTTCAAGGGTGGAGTGAATTGTCACCATCGTTGGTTTAGGATGATCTTCAAGCGCAAGCAAGTGGGCGGCAAGGTCAAGCCATTGGACGAAAGCGAGAAGGGAACAACGCGCAGAGACATCGAGGACAACTATAAGCGCACAAGCGAGGGCGCAGCGAAGAGCGCAGGGGTGCAGAACATGAACCCCGCAGGCTACGATGATGCGAAGACGCGCCCGATTGATATGCCAAACCAAGGGAGACGATGAGCGACGTTCTGTTTATACAACGCGAAGACCTGATCCGCTACACGCTGATAGGTGGCAACGTGGACACCGACAAGATCATCCCACACATCAAGGTGGCGCAGGACATCCACATCCTCCCCATCCTCGGGACAAAGCTCTACGAGAAGCTCCAGAGCGACATCAGCGGCAGCACATTGGCGGGGAACTACTCGACCCTGCTGACCGACTTCGTGCAGCCCTGCCTCATTCATTTAGCCGCTGCGGAGTTCTACCAGTTCCACGCCTACGAGGTGAGCAACGCGGGGGTGTTCAGGCATCAGAGCGAGAACGCGACCACGCCCTCCATCGATGAGCTTCAGGCATTGATCACCAAGCAGACGGATGTGGGCGACCACTACAAGAGGCGGCTCGTCGATCACCTCGAATACTATCCCACCCGCTTCCCGGAATACACGGCAGCGCAGGAGGATGGGATGCATCCGAATCATTCACGCAGGTCAAATCGTTGGGTCTACTGATATGGCAAACAGCAATAATTGGGGCGAGATATACAAGTCCACATGGTGGGGGGACAAGGCATGGAGCGCGAACACGCTCTTCATCGATTCAGCACCTCCCGGCTTTGGGCTGAACCTGCTGAAGGCTTCGGAAGACATGAACATCACTCGCGACTGGAGTCAGTTCCTTATTTCAGTTGCGGCCAATAGCACAGACGAGGCAGCTCCCGACGGCACAGATACAGCCGAAAAGCTAACCTTCACGGACGCACCGCAGTCAAGGATTCAGCAGCAGATCGCCCTCGAGGCAAACACGACCTACACCTTCAGCGTCTACGCAAAGGTGCGGACGGGCACGAAGGCCTTCAGGCTTCGCAATGTAACTCTCGGTCAGGCGCAACAATTCACAGCGGACACATCTTGGGGGCTGAACCCAGACGATGGACGCTACTCCTTCAGCTTCACAACGGGAGCGACAGCGATCACCCACACCTTGAGTATTCAGAACGCAGCATCGGCAGGCACGGGAGAGGTCTTCTTCTGGGGCGCGATGTTGAACGAAGGAGCGACAGCGGGCGACTATGTGAAGACAGAGGCATCGGTCGGCGGCAGCGCACCCGCGCCTGCATATAGCGGCTTCGGCGATGCTTTCGGAGGGGTTACTGCTTACTACTCATTGCGCCAATTTACCGAGGCTGAAACGCTCAACGCTATACGGGTGCGGAGGTCATCGGATGACACCGAGCAAGACATTGGGTTCGATGCTAACGGGGACTTGGATAGTACGGCTCTCCTTGCTTTTGTGAATGAGGAATACACCATCGCAGATGAGGACTTTTCAAGTAGCACGGGGTGGACATTGGGAACGGGTGTAAGCATAGCCGATGGGGTTATGTCTTTCCTAAACGCCACAAGTTCAGATACAGCCTACAAAAATTTCGGAGTACCCGATGCAGCGGGTATAAAAATTCGGGTGTCATTTACCATTAGCAACTATTCGGGTTCGGGAGCGATTCAATTCAAGAAGTACGGTATCGGTGTAAGTTTTGTTGAAACAGGGGATGGGGCAGGAACGCTAAGGAGTGGAAATGGTACTTACACGGAAGAACTAACATTCTCATCAGTTAATACCAACTCAAATTGGGGGTTGGAGGTAAGCGGTAGTTTCACGGGTGATATTGACGATTTTGAGGTGGTGCAGATTACCGCAGATGGACATGTAACAACTTGGTACGACCAAACGGGCAACGGCAACGATGCGACCAAC
>Ga0208162_1000287_pt1 | contig 29811 bp, 38 predicted proteins | sample CB_VirMetaG_4_FD_184539 | JGI IMG/M metagenome (GOLD analysis project Ga0208162, IMG submission 184539) | Freshwater to marine saline gradient viral communities from Chesapeake Bay - CB_1508_1M Viral MetaG (SPAdes) (version 4) | ecosystem: Environmental > Aquatic > Marine > Coastal | place: USA... | reverse complement strand
GATTTACACTAGGTGATGCTCAAACAGGCATAGGCGGCGTTATGACTGGTGCCGCTCCATTTCAGCAAGAAGCGGCAACTGGAATACGTCAAGCCGCCGCAGGGATACAGCCCCAGATAGCGGCGGCACAGCAAGGAATCGAGGGTGCGTTAGCTGGCGCTGCAACAGCTACCGGACGATTTGATCCAAGGGACATTGCCCTATACCAAAGCCCTTTTGAAGAAGCTGTCGTACAGCAAGCTTTAGCAGATATTGCCAGACAAGGACAAATACAGCAGCAGGGCATTGGAGCGCAGGCCGTGGGCTCTGGTGCGTTTGGCGGGTCTCGTCAGGCGGTAGCAGAGCAGGAACTTGCACGTAATATCTTGGAACAGCAAGCACGGACCGCGGGCCAATTAAGGATGGGAGGTTTTCAGGATGCGGCTAATCGTGCTCAACAGGCGTTTGAAGCACAGCAGGCTAGAACGTTACAGACGGGTCAGTTAGGTCTTCAGGGCGCACAACAAGCGGGTCAACTTGGTCTTACTGGTCAGGAATTAGCTGGTAGGTTTGCCCAAGGTATTGGCGGCTTGGGTATTGATTACGGTCAATTAGGGCTACAACAAGGTGAGGCGTTGGGTACGCTAGGCTTGAGACAGGCTTCTCTTGGTCAACAGCAACAGGCGTTGGGTCAACAGGAGGCTGGATTCTTGTTTGATATTGGTCAGAAGATGCAACAGCAGCAACAGGCCGAGCTTGAGGCACAGCGTCAGACAGCTCTTCAGCAATCTTACGAGCCATATCAGCGTCTTGGTTTCTTGTCTGACATTTACAAGGGTGCTCCTTCTAGTCAGATGTCCTTGACAGGAACAACTACACCATCAGTTTCCACTGGAGAGAAGATTCTCGGATTGGGTATCGCAGGTCTTTCGGCAGCAGCCGGAGCAAGTAAAGCGGGGTTATTTTAATGAATAGAGAATTAATGGCACGGCAGATGTTTGCCAAGGGTGGCGCAGCTTTTCCAGATCTTAGCGGTGATGGGCAAGTGACGCAGAAAGATATATTGATGGGTCGTGGGGTGATACCGATGCAGGAAGGTGGGGTTGCTCCTGGAGATCCAGAGTTTGCTTCTACACCCCGTACCGAGGAAGAGCGTCGGATTCTGGAAGAAATGTATCGGCAGCAAGAAGCTGATCGTATGATGCAAGAGGGCCTAGATCGAGCTCGAAGAGAGCAAGAAGAGATGGATCGAAGCTACATACAACAGTTTATGGATTACATTAGAGGGCGGCCTGAGTTTTCTCCGGGCGATCCAGACGGTGGTAGCGTACAGGATTATGCCTACGGCGGTCAGGTAAACTACATGCAGGAAGGTGGGATGGCTCCAATGCCTGCTGCTCCAATGGCACCGGACGCAGCGATGCCTCCGATGGCTCAAGCTGCCGGAATCGACCAACAAGCTCTTGCACAAATGTTGATGCAGGCCCAAGAGGGAACGCAAGCTGTTGACGATGCAGAGAGTTACGAAGAAGTGATGAACTCGATGAGAGAAGCTCCGGCAACGGTTGAAGAGCGCCGTGAGGAGTTAGCTCAGTATGTTGGGCCAGAAGATGCCCAGCAAACACCAGAGTCGGTTCTGACTTTAGTTCAGCCGGTCATGATGATGGCACAGGTTGATCAAGGGATTGGCGGACTAGCACAAGAGCAGATGGGACAACCGGTCTCAGGAGACATGGCACAAGGCATTATGTCTACGGTTGACATGGGCGCTGAGGAGGGCCCTGCTCCTGTAAATTTTAGATATGGCGGTGTAGTTGGAATGCAAGTGGGAGGAAACCCGTTAGCTGCGCCGCCTGTTGACGTGTTAGGTCCGCCTCAAGCCGCGAAACCTTTAACACTTGACGACATTTATACTGAACGAAAAAAATATTATACGGATATTTTTGGAGATCCATCCGCGGGTCTTCAAAAACAAAAAGAACTAAATCAAGCTCAAACCTATTTTGATGTGGCTAAAATTGGTTTAGCCATAGCGGGTAAGCCCCCTGTGAGCATGAGCCCCGCAGAAAAGTTAGCTTATGCGGTGCAGAGCACAGGCTTTCTTGATAGGTTAGGACAAAGAGCGCAAGATCAGCTTCAGCGTGAGCAGGACATTAAGAGACAGGGTCAGCAGATACAGTTAGCTGCGCTGCAATCCGCAGAACAAGAAATGGGCCGTGAGGCAGAAAGACAGTTCAAAGCTGGTGAACGTGTTTTAGATCGCGCCTTAGAACTTACAAAGCAAGAGAATCAATTAAAGTTTAATCGTGAAGAGCGTCTAGACGCTCAAGGTTTCCAGCAAAAACTGCAAGACGAAAGTAACGAGCTTCAAAGAGCTATGCAAGCTCTTAGGGGAGATCAGAGTAAAGAAAGTATTCGTTTGCAGGGCGAGATGAACCAGCGGTTAGCTGAATTAAATAGCGAACTACGCATTAACGAAAACCAGCTCCAGTTTGAAAATCGTTTAGAAGAAATAGGCGTTTTGAATCTGAACGAACTGAGCAGGATGGAAAAAGGTCAGGAGTTTAATTTAGAGCTCAAGAAGTATCAGAGTGAACTTGCCGAAGAGTCTAATAGAAATCAAAGGACTTGGCAGGCTGCACAAAATGCTCTTAAGATGCTTCATGACCGTAACATGGCGTTTGATGAGCGTGAGTTCAGACAGCTTATGCAAGAAGATCTTCAGGCGTTTGAGGAGGATCAGCGTAATATTGATCGTGAGATTAACAAAGCTCAAACTGCTGTAGAGAACGGGTTTAAGGAAAGAGGGTTAGACCTTCAGTCTGAGCAACTAGATCTGAACGCAGCCGAGATGGTTCTTAAAGATGAGTACAACAAGGCTACGTTGAGGCTAGAAGAAGAGGCTCGTTTAGCAGAAAAGCTAGATAAGACTTCGGGTGTAATTGAATACATAACGGACAAAGATCGCTTAGATAAATATGCGAATGACAAGCTAGGTGATGAAACGGCTAAGTTTGAGCAGACTATTCTAAATTACGCTAGAGAACCGGACTATCAATGGAATGGTAAAGAGTATGCTCCAACTGTTCCTCAGTTGGCCCCTGCTATTCTTGCGGCTATGGATGCTAGAAGGAAACAGGGTCTATCTGTTCCCGCCATCGAATATGCTCAAGACGCGGTTATCCGCCCATTAGAGGAGGGGGAACAAACTGTTTTTGACAGCGTTGAATTTAGTCAAAATTTATTTACGCCGGAAACGGGGGTAAACTTTAATTCTCCCGAATGGGATCGAATACCAACCTACTTTTCAGATACCTCTAACTTAAGCTTCACAGATGCTACGGGTTTGAGGTCTATTGGTTCTCGTATCTCAGGGTGGCTAAAAGAAAAGGTGAGAGAACCTTTGGGTCTTGGACCGCTTAATTACGAACAGCGTAACAACCTGATGGTTGACAAAGTATTTGAACAGTTACGTATTCAGGTTGAGCAAGCCACACTTTCTGGATATGACGATAGAGTTTTAAAGCCTCAAGTTGAACGTATTGATAAAGCTTTAAAGGATTTAGCTGGCGGAGCGTTTACTACGGACGAGGCGGCTTTATCAACCCTTAGTGCTGTAAGAAAATCCTTAAGTCAATTATTTGCTAATTCAGCTAGGATAGATCCTAAATACAATCCAAGGGCGGCAAGAGAATATAAGGCAGATACGATACAAAAATATCGAAAAATGGCTCAGGATATCAGAGATCCTCTGGCAGACGTTATACGACTTGAAAAAGCTTATCAGACATATCTTGACAGTCTATCCCTTACCGAAGGTCCTGGAAGTTTTAGTTTAGATAAAGCACGAGATCGTCTTTCAAATTTAAAATCTAATTCGGCGGATTAATTATGGAACCTCTTGTAAGAGTATCTAGGCAGGAATTTGATTCCTTAATGCGAGAAAAAGGTTTAGATGGAACCGCTGAATACATGGTTGAACGTGCTAAACAGAACATAGTTCAAGACGCACCTGATTTCAGTTACCAAACTTTGCGAGATGGTACTGCGCCACTAATAGATTTTCTTTCTGGGGATGATCAAGTAGACCCTGACAAAAGAAAATTAAATAGTGAGCAAATTATTCGTTTATTTTCTAACGTAGAAGATTATGGAAAATATGACGAAAATTTAACTTTAGGGGAAAGAGAAGGAGCTGGCACACGTGCGACCATGTCAGCGATAGGTCGGGCCGCCCCAGAAGCGGCGGCGGGCAGTTACGGTTTTGTAAAAGGTGTTCGGCTGGCTGCTCCAATAGCAAATTTAATCCCGCCTATTGGACCTGTTGGGATTGGGGCGAGAGGGTTGGTGTATTTACTTGGAGGTTTAGGTGGAAGTATTGCATCGGCCCTTGTAGCAGAAGAGGCAGAAAAGGCTGTAATTGGGGAGCAAGATCCAGTTATTCCTTCTTTGGAATCGAATAGACGAATGGGTGAAACTCTAACTTTTGGGGTTTCCATGCTTGCTTCTCCATGGATGCTTGCACCTAAAACAGCGTCTAAATCCGCTACGGGAGCAATTGAGTTTTTAGACAACTTCAGAAATGTAGCCAGTGGTAAATTTGCGGCAAGGGCTGACGATGCTCTTAAGCTAACTGCAAAAAATGCAGGGTTGTCTGAAAAAGCTTTTGAAAGTGCTAAGAAAGCAGCGGAGACCGCGGCAACCCGTGGACCCGCTTTTGGAAAAAACATTCGTCAAGGAACAGACCTAGGCTTTACGAGATTTGATCCGAGAGGTTATTTGATTGATCCAACTAAAGGACCATTAACCACTAGGATTTTAGGAGCTACCGAAAAGGGGATACAAAGTTCTTTGCAGATGGCTAGACAAAAAAAGCCTCGTTTTTTAGCTTTAGAAGGTGCCGCTGGGGTTGGTGGTGCAGGTGGTGCTTATATAGCACAAGAATTTGCTCCCTATTCAGAGGGAGCTCGATTTGTTGGAGAAGTAGTAGGCGCTGGACTTGTTCCGGTTGTTCCAAGTGTTTTTATAGACAAAGGCCCTGAAGCCGCAAAAGCCGTTATAAATACCGTCAAACGGTGGTATAGCTCAAAAGGTCAGACGGAAACTATGGCCGGAACTAAACTACAAAAAGACGGCGCTAGAAGGCTTTTTGCCGCATTAGAGCGATCTCAAGAATACGGCAAAGATGGCGAAGAAAAAATGCAAGCTTTGGTGGATGCGCTCATGCGAGAAGCTGAGTTTGTTGGGCCAAAACAACCCGGACAGTCTTTAGTAGTTGCCGACTTGGCTGAGTCTTTAGATCTTCCTTTTTCTAAAACATTGAGAGCCATATCTAATGAATTAGAAAACACCAGTAAAGAGCTTGCCGTAGCAACTACCAAGGGTCGAGAAAATATGATGGCGGGCTCTAAAAACGCTTTAATGGCCTTGGTTGCAGAAGGAAGCCCTGATTCATTAGCCGTTGCTGCCCGTATTCAACAACAGTTATTTGAACAGAACATCATAGATAATTTGGAAGGATCTTTAGACGACTTATACAAAGCGGCTGAACGAGTTTTAAAAAGAGATCCTGATGCGGCGTCAAGTGCAGTAGACTTGTCTGAAAAGTTATACGAAGTTTTACAACAAAATATCAGCGTCAGTAAGTTTAGAGAAGGAGATCTTTGGGATCAGGTTCGTGATTTTGAAATAACTGATTTCCGTTCGGTGAATGGTCGTAAGCTACGTTTACCAAACTCCTTAAGAGTTTTCAGTATAGATCAAAGAGACGGTGGTTTAAAGTTTAGATCCATTGGCGCAGAATCCCAATTCAAGGCAGCTTTAGGTAAGTATAAAGATGATGTCGAGCTTATGGCTAAATACTTTGCAGACGGGGAACAAGGAGAAAATCCTGTTACTGTCGGTCGGCTATGGGATTTGAGAAGCTATTTAGCAGACGAGGCTAATGTACAAAGACGCGCTGGAAATAGGTCTCTTGCAAATCAGTTAAATAAATACTCTAACACTGTTTTACAGGATTTGATTGGATCAAAGCAAGATCAAAACGTGGCGTATAACACCGCACGAGCTTATACAATAGCTAGAAATGATGTTTTCTCTCGGTCATTTTTACAAGAACTTCAAGATGTTTCTAAGGAACGTGGTCTTGTTTTAGACCCTAGCGAACTTTTAGACAGAGTTTTTCGGGGAAAAGGAGGAGCATTAGGTAGCGCATCTTCCCGTAGAATTAACGAGATGTTGGAAGCAGAGTCCTTCTTGTTAGAAAGAGCGGGCGATAAGTATGCGGACGTTTTGAGAAGGTCTGTTAAAGATTCAGACGATCTAACTACACAAGATATCATTGATCTTGGAGTTAGAGACGCGTTGAGTAATATCGTGGTCAAAAGAAAAATCAAAGACGCCCTTGGACAGGAAAGAGAAATCCTTGATATTGATATAAAAGCTCTCGACAAGTATCGAAAAAGTGCTGGCGCTAACAAGATATTTAAAGTGTTTCCTAACTTGAGAACTGACTTGGATAGTGTAGAAAGTGCTAGAAATTTACTAACCCAAACTTTAAACAACGGGACTTTGTTGGCTAAGGCCCCAGAAACCCAAGCTTTTCAAGCCGTTATAGAACACGCTAATAAACCTAGCAAGATCATAGCGGACGCAATGAATTCAGATGATCCGGTAAAGGCATTAGATCATTATGTGGACCTAATCAAAAAGCAACCAGAAAAGTTTGTAGATCCGTTAACCGGTAATGAGCACACTAGAGAGCAGGCTTTATCTGGACTACGTACTGCTATGCTCGATTATGCAGTTAACCAGTCCGGTGGTAGTGGGACGGGGTTTAGTGTTAACCGATTCCAAGACGCTATTTTTGGTCGTCCAAAAGGTATGGACCCGACTAAAAAGTTTAGCTTTGCCGATTACATGCGAGACAATGGCATGTTATCTAATAGGCATTACAATCTTATCGAAGAAAATATCAAACAAATGAAAGGCATCGAACAAGCCTTTCTGACAGGTAATGTCGAAGAGATTTTGTTTAAGAACCCTAGCTTGAGTAAAGCTTTTACTCTTAGAATTATAGGTGCTACGGTCGGTCAAAAATTTCAAGAAAACTTAAACAACCTATTTCGTAAATTTGGCCTAGGCACTCAAGGTGGTGGATTAGGCGGCGGTATTGTTGCGGCAGAAATGGGATCAAAAGCTGTAGTAGATTTACTATTGCGAGGTCCTGAAACAGCACGAGCTAAAGCGTTAACACAGATCATGTCTGATCCTAAGCTATTGGGCCCGATGCTAAACGAAATCAAGACAAAGAAAGATGCTGACAACGCTATGAAACTGTTAGAAACAGCTCTTAGCGGTATTTCAAGGCAGGCGGGCCGAAGGCTCCCATACGCGACCCAGTATCTACTTAATTTGATACAAGAAGAAGACTATCAACAGCTAGAGGAACAGCAAAAGCTAGTTCCTGAAGGCTTTAGTGCTTCTCTCGACAGAACACCCGCCCTTCCCACGCGGAGTGCCGCTGCACCTAGACTGAGTCCAACTGTAGTCGCGCAAGCGCCCGTGGTTTCAACACCACCGGCACAACAAGCACGGCCCGCGGACCGGTCTAGATTTGCAGCGATGTTCCCAGAGGATGTGACCTCTTCGTTGATTAAGGCTCAAGGTATAGAAAGCTTGTTAGGTTAATGGCTGTCCCACGTTTTAGTTTTGGTTCAGGCGCAAGCGGGTTATATAACCCGAATCAGGTTCTTGTGCCAACGACCTTAACTTCCGCGGATAGAGCCCAAGCAGACAAATATCAAGCAGAGTCTGACGCTTATAACAAAGCGATTGAAGCTTATAAACAGCAGGCTGAAGAGTACAATAAAGCCTTAGAGGCATATAACGCAGGTCCTCGTACCAGTGATTTTACAAAAGAGATACCTAAAAAACCCGCGGACTTAAGTTTTACGCAAGCAGACCTAGATGCGTTTGAAGCGGCGTCTACCGCAAGAGCACAAAGGCTTCAAGCGGCTCGGCAAAATGCTTTTAACATCATGCAGAACCCTGAAGGGTTTTCTCAACAGTATGGTATAGGTTCTCTTGGCTTTGAAGAAGGCGGTGAAGTACCAGTAAATTTTGTGGGAACGGGAGAGTTTTCTCAAGAAGAACCATCTATTGGATATAGCACACAACAACAGATGGCTGAAAGAGAGCTACCGTTTTTGGCTAACGTAGCCTTAGACATGAGCCCAGTTGGAACGCCAAAGGCAGGAATTGAAACATTAGGTTATTTATCTGAAGGTCGTGTTGGCGACGCGCTACTTACAGCCACAGGAATGATTCCATTGATTCCTAGTTTAGGCACGATTTTAAAAACAGGATCTAGCGTATCTAAGTCTTCTTTAAATGATTTAACCACCCCAGAATTAATAACCTCATGGGTTGTTGCACCCGAAAAAGTTAATCGAACAGAATTTATAACAGAGTTAGCTAAGAAGCCTGACGTAATAGAAAGATCGCAAAAAGCTCTAAGTGAAATGGGTTATGGTGAAACAGTACCCATGTTTAGGATTGTTAAGCTGACGGACAACGCAAGCTTAAAGCCTGAGTCTTTAGTATCCGCAACGTTAGATCCAAAGCTTTTGGAAAACAATTTTAGGTTTTTGTCTTCAGGTAAATTTGGTCGAGAAGGTGTAACGGACTATCAGCTTTTGCGGTATGACGTTCCTAAAGATCGAGTGGCGGCATATTTACCAGCTTTATCTGGTGACATTACTACCGCCGTTAATACTAAAGTTAAGAAAAAAGGATTTGGTCAGGATGCCGCTAAGGGATATGAAACTGTTTCTGATCCCGCGGCTCATGCAAAATATTTAATAAAACTTCAAGACGAAGTATTAGCGGATGTTTCTGGAATAAAGCCTAAAGTATTAATGAAGCCACAAGGTAATCCGCAGAACTTATTATCTATGGATGCCGCTCAAGTAAGTTTCCCTGTAGCTTCCGGAAGAGTTTCAAAGTTTCAAGATCTTCCTGAATCCATGCAGTACATGAGTCCTGAAAATCGTAAACTTTACGAAGACGCTATCCAAGGGTATCAAGGTTTCTTCTCACGAGGTTTTGCCGACGGTGGTGAAGTACCACAAGGCGGTGTAGCCGAATTAAACCCTTACGGAATTCGATACAGTGGAGATACTAGAAACGTTATAAGCGATTCCTTAAAAGGTAAAGGATACTTTGGTGAGCTAACTTCACCTAGTGGTCAGGCGGTAACCGAATACTCTTTATACGACAGTGATATCGGAGACTATCCTTCGATTGTCCCGACGCTAACGAGAGAAGAGATAAAGGACACCGTTATGAGATCTTCTCGTCAGTTGCCTCCATCAGAATCTGTAGTTATGAAAGCACGAAGACACGCAATGGAACGAATAGCAGAAGGTAAAAGTCCTTTTGCTGGTCGTACCGAGTTACGTTTCCCCGTGCCTTCAGAAGCAGACCAAGATATGGTAAGACGTATTCAACGATTCCTAGAAAAAAATCGCCCCTAGTACACCGCCTAAAAAGATACACACGGCGACATAAAACCATTCTTCGTTCTCTGACTTAAAGTCAGACGCCTTTAGGTCGTAGCCCAGTGCGTCTCGGGATGTTCGGTTAAAGCGTAATGTCCAGTTGCTGTTGTCTCTCATAACTCCTCCTTAAAGTAACCAATCACGGGCATCTTCGCCTAGAACCTGACCCGCTATATCAATTTTGTTTTTTAATGCACCTAGAATCTTTTCGTCGATTGTCTGAGGTGACACAAGATCAATGTATGTCACCTTGTTAGTCTGGCCAATACGATGCGCTCTGTCCTCAGACTGCAAACGGATCTCCAAGTCATAACTGTTGCTGTAATAAATCACCGTGTTAGCGGCAGTCAACGTAATGCCGTAGCCTCCGGTCCGTGGTTGACCGACAAAGAATCGTAATGGACTATCTTTATCTTGAAACCGCTCAACAATCTCCTGACGTTCGTCCTGTGGAGTCTCGCCGTAGTAATTAGCCACGGAATCCTCACCATACTTCTCGGCCAACGCCTCACGGATCTTTTTGATATCATGCGTGTACGTGGCCCAGATGATCGCCTTGCCTTGTACCTCATCAATTACCTCCATAAGTTCCGGTAATCGATGATTCGGGATAGGCTCAATCTCACCTTCGTCTGGCTGTAAGAAACCACAACATATTTGTTGCAACCGCATAATCTGAGTCAAGACACTAGCGGTCGTAGCCAACTCACCGTTATCGAGTTTAGCCAATGCTAATTTTTTCATTTGCATGTATAGCTTCGTTTGCTCTTTGGTCAGATTTACGTTTCGACGAATGTAGACTTTATCCGGAAGATCTAAACAGTCTTCTTTTAGTATGCGGTTACTAAAGCGGTCAAGCCTTTGATTTAATTCATCTAATCTGCGATAACCGACAATCTGCTGAAAGCTACGATGGCCCATTGTCCGTTGTTGTGTGTTCGCGTATCGACCTTGGAATGCGTAGTAACTGTTGTATCCCAGACACTTAGGTGACAGAAACTCGCACTGACTAAATAGATCCATCGGACTTTTGGTGACCGGAGATCCAGTCAAAATACGGCGATACTTGCTGACATTCTGCAACGCAATAATGTTCTTGGTCCGTTGCGCTTGTCTGTTTTTAATTGTCGTACTCTCGTCAACAATCACCATGTTGTCGGGATTCTTGGATAAAAATACTTTGGCGATCTGCACACCCTTACGAGTACTGAATGCTTCGACATTCATAACGAATATCTTCATACCGTCAAATGGGTCAAGCACAAACGGTTCAAGCTCGTCGTGAAACTTTTGTGTGATATTCGGTTGCCAACGCACGATCTTTCGCGGTATTCTTTTGGGAAGATGGACGGGGACCTCTTTCTTAACCCAGTTATCAAATACTCCCTTGGGTGCGATAACTAACACGGCGTTGATCTTCTTGGCTTCGTATAGAATGCCGATAGTATCAATCGCTACTTTTGTTTTACCAGTACCCATTTCCATGAACAGCGCATAATAAGGCGCGGCCCACGAATCACGGATCACGTCTCTCTGGTGATCAAAGGGTTCTGTTTCAAATTTGTAGTCTTTCAAAATAATTCCTCTTGTGGTTGACATTTCTAGGATAATGTTTAATATACGCATTTGTCAAGGCCAGACATGGTCTTTAAACACGAAAGGAGGAACTATGGACTTGACAGCGTTAATGGAGCAGGAATCAAAACCGAAAAGTTCGGTGGAGAGCCTGAGCCAAGATGGACTCAAAAGTGTAGCAGACACTGCAACTAAGATCAGAGACAAAGAAAACTTGATTGCAGAGTTAGAAGAAAAGTTGTCAGCAGAAAAGAAAGCTTTACTTAAACTGACTGACGAAGATTTACCGGGCATGTTTCTAGAATTAGGTTTGAATAAGCTGGAGCTTGAAGATGGTTCGACCGTCGAGGTGAAGCAAACGTATGGCGCTTCTATCAAAGTCGATAATCGTCCAGCCGCTTACGATTGGCTTCGTGATAACGGCTATGATGACATTATCAAGAACACCGTCGCTTGTTCATTCGGCAGGGGAGAGGATGAAGTTGCAAAACGTTTTGCAGAGTTCGCCTCGCAGCAGGGCTTCGATGCTCAGACTAAAACAGATGTTCACCCACAGACTCTCAGGGCTTTCATCAAGGAACGGGTTGAGGCTGGTGATGAATTCCCAATGGAATTGTTTGGAGCTTGGGTAGGACAACGTGCAACCATCAAGAAAGGTAAAAAGTAATGGCTAAGACCGAAGTAGCAAAGCAAAAGCAGAACGGCGTGACCGTTTTCGATCCATCCATCTTTGAGGCTGATGCTGGCAAAGGAATGGAGAACGTCGGGCAAGAGGATCTTGCACTACCGTTTATTAAGGTACTATCAGGTAATGATCCAGTACTTGATGAAAACGAGGAGGCTCGCAAGGGTGACATTTACAATACCGTTACTGGGAAAATCTACAAGGGTAAGACAGGTATACGGGTTATTCCTTGTGCTTATCAGCGTCGGTTTATCCAGTGGGCTCCACGTGGTAGCGGGACCGGCGCACCTTCAGCTATCTACACACCTCAAGATGAGAGACCAAAGACCGAAAGGTCCCCTGACGACAACAAGGATTATGTAGTCGGCACTAATGGTGAGTACATCGAGGAGACACACCAGCACTTCGTAGTCGTATTAAACGATGACGGCACTGCTGAAACTGCGTTGATTGCAATGAAGTCAACACAGCTTAAGAAGTCTCGTAAGTGGAACTCGATGATGGCCTCTCGTGTGATGCAAGGTGCCAATGGCGCATTCACGCCACCTCGGTACAGCCACATCTATCTTTTGAAAACAATCCAAGAAGAAAACTCAAAGGGTTCTTGGCACGGTTGGGAGATGTCGCTTGAAGGTCAGATCGAAGACGCGGCTCTTTACACTCAGGCTAAAAAGTTTTCTGAGGACATCCTTGCCGGAGACGTTGTAGTCAAGCATGTTGGTGAGACGGATGATAGCAATGGAGATTCAATACCATTCTAATCATCGGAGGGCGGGGCAACCCGCCCGACCAACGTGGGAGACTCTATGTCAGTTGAAAAATTTGCAACTATCTTTGAAGGACTGAAATCCGCATACGGATTCTTCAAGATAGAAAAAGAAAAAGCCAATGGCAAAAAAGCGGGGAGAGCGGGTGTTATCCGCGAAGAACCTACGCTAAAATTATTTGAAGACCACATCGAGGGGAAAGATGGTCTTGGCATTATCCCAATTAACGAACAGGATTCTTGTAAGTGGGGTTGCATTGATATCGATCAGTACCCGCTCGACCATGCGGCACTCGTTAAAAAAATACGCGATCTCAAGATCCCTCTTGTCGTCTGCCGATCTAAGTCTGGCGGGGCGCACTGCTTTCTATTTAGTAATGAATGGGTCTCAGCTCAAGACATGCAAAAAGCCCTTAAGAATATATCTGCGGCTTTGGGTTATGGCGAAAGCGAGATTTTCCCGAAACAAATTCGATTACATTTAGATCGCGGAGATGTTGGTAACTTTCTAAACCTACCTTACTTCAACCGTGAGGACGGATTACGTTACGCGTTCCTCGACGACGGTACGTCAGCCACGCTCGATGAGTTCTACGAACTATACGATAAGTTTGTACAAACCCCAGAAGAGATCACAAAGCTACAACAGATCAGCGAGGCCAAAGAAACAAAACTCTTGGCCGACGGACCACCGTGTTTACAGATACTGAGCAGACAAAAAATATCTGAAGGTGGTCGTAACAATGGGTTGTTTAACATGGGTGTGTACTTACGCAAGGCTCACCCTGACTCGTGGGAATCAGAAATATTAAAATACAACTCTGATTTCTTCGCACCACCTCTTCCATTGGGAGAGGTCAATATAGTAGCAAAACAACTTACGAGGAAAGACTATGCGTATAAGTGTGGTGATGCTCCTATTAATGCTTATTGCAATAAAGACCTGTGTCGGACACGTAAGTTTGGTATCGGAGCCGCCGCCGCGGGAGCAACGATTGCTAACTTACGAAAGTACAACGCAACTCCACCACTTTGGTTCTTAGATGTAGACGGGGAGCCGTTGGAATTAGACACGGATGGGTTGATGAGCCAAGGTGCTTTCCAGAAAGCTTGCCTTGAGCAACTCAACTTCATGCCCCGCACGATGAAGAAACAAAACTGGGAGGGGCGCATTAGTGGTCTTTTGGCAGAGATGAAAGACAACGAAGGTGCGATTATCGAAGTGTCACAGGACGTGACCTCGGTCGGACAGTTCTACGATTACTTGGAAGAGTTTTGTACGAACATGCACCAAGCGCAAGACAAAGAAGAAATCTTATTGCGTCGCCCTTGGACAGACGATGAACACGACCTTACTTACTTTAGGTTGAAAGACTTTGAAGATTACCTAAAGAAGAACAAGTTTTTTGAGTTCAAGCGCAACAAGATTGGTAAGTACATCAAAGATATTCAGGGCGAGAACATAGTCATGAACATCAAAGGAAAATCAGTGCGGGTTTGGAAGATACCTAGATTCCAGAACCAAGAGATACAGGTCAGCATACCTAAGTTTAAACAGAAGGAGTCACCGTTTTGAATCCAGAACAACGTGATAAACGCATTTACGAAATGCACACCCAAGAACATCGAACGCTTACCGCAATTGGTAAACACTTTGGCTTGACCAAAGAGCGTGTACGACAAATTGTAAACAAGCACCGCGATGTTCAGGATCTTCGGACCCCCAGGAACGGGTAAAACAACAACCCTTCTAAACATGGTGGACAAAGCACTCTCCGAGGGTATGGACCCTAAGGAGATTGCCTTCCTCGCGTTTACGAAGAAAGCCGCAACGGAAGCGAAAGAACGTGCGGCGGCTCGCTTTGGGTTGAACCCGAAGACGGACCTGTTGTATTTCCGAACTCTACACAGTCTTGCACTCACGCAAACGTCTATTAGTTTGGAGAGCGTGATGAGTGATCAACACTACCGAGAGTTGGGTCGTCGCATTGGGATCGAACTTAACGGATCACGGAACACGGACCTTGATGACGATATATACACCATAGCCAATAAACAGAATCCGATTGTCACGCTAATCAATCTGGCTCGTGTGAAGAAAGTACCCTTGCGACAAGAGTACAACCGAAGCAACTTATCCATGCCGTGGGGTGAAGTCGATTATGTAGATCGAGCCTTGAAAAGCTACAAAGAAACGATGGGGCTTTATGACTTTACTGACATGCTCCAAATGTTTATTGACGAAAGTGACAAGTGTTGCCCACGTTTTAAACTGACCTTCCTAGATGAAGCACAAGATTTGTCACCACTTCAATGGGATATCGCACACATTTTGTCAAAACATTCGGAACGGATGTACGTTGCGGGCGATGATGATCAGGCCATTTACAGATGGGGCGGTGCGGACGTGGATCACTTCATCAGTCTAAACAGTCAGTCTGAAACACTACAACAATCGTACCGTGTGCCGAGTTCCGTGCACCGTCTTGCGGAGAACGTGGCAAGTCGTATCTCTGGCCGATTCCCAAAGACATATCTACCGCGTGAAGAAGAAGGTGCGGTTGTTCGCATCAACGGTATTGAATCATTAGATATGTCAGAAGGTGAGTGGTTAATCCTATCGCAAGCTGGGTATCACCTACAGGCCATTGCGACGGATCTCAAGTCTGGCGGATACCTATTCAATTACCGCGGCTCACGGTCCATTAACGAAAAGATATCTGACGCTGTGCGTGGTTGGGAAACGTTACGCAAGGCCAAAGAGATTTCTGGAGACATTGCGCGTAAGATATACGGCTACATGTCAATCAACAAAAGAATTCAACGCGGGTTTAAAAAGCTCCCCGCTCTCGACGATACCGATCTTGTTACGTTTGATCAGCTAGTCAACAACCACGGGTTATTGGCGAGCAAGGACATGATTTGGTCAGAGGCGATGGACAAGCTGCCGGAGACAGATCGTGCGTACATCACCGCATTGTTGCGACGTGGTGAGAAGTTCACGGGAGTGCCTCGGATTACAGCGTCCACGATCCACGGATCAAAAGGTGGTGAAGCGGACAACGTTGTACTGCTCACGGACCTGAGTCCGGCGGCTGAAATGGAAATGAGAATTAACCCTGACGATACACACAGGGTTTTTTACGTTGGTGTCACAAGGGCTAAAAAGAACTTGTACATCGTTGATCCACAGGACTTAGCGAGGAGTTATAACTTATGAACTGTTGGCATTGCAATCACGAATTAATCTGGGGTGCAGATCATGACCTTGACGAAGAGGATGAAAATTTTTTAATGGTTACCAATTTAACGTGCTCTAACTGCGGGGCTTATGTAGAAGTTTATTTACCAAAACATCGAGAGGAAACAGATGGAGAAGAACTACAAGGTTGATTACAGCCAGTTTTATTTAGAAGCAAAGAAACAATTTAAATCGGTAGAGGATGCTGTAAATCGAAAAGATTATTTCACGGCAGAGAAACACGCTATGAATGCAATGGTTGAAATGAAACTGTTGTGGAATAGCTTACAAATGCTAAAAGAAAAAGATAGAGAACTGTGGGAGCAACATGATAAACAGGACTGATTTATTAGTAAAAGCTAACCAGCTTATCAAAGGTGACCGTGCAAAGGACTATGGTGACGCATACGAAAATCACGATAGAATAGCTGATGGGTGGAACGTCATAGCAAAGTCTGCATTAAATACTCATGGAAGGATCACACCATCGCACGTCGCTTTAATGATGGATTGGGTAAAGACCGCAAGGCTACTCAACACGATCAATCACGAAGACTCATGGGCCGACAAAGCGGGGTACACGGCCCTCGGTGCGGAATTCTCAGCGAAAGATCTCAAATAAAAGGAGTACGTTATGGCGGGGAATTTGCAAATGGCGATGTTCGCTCCAAAATCAGAGTGGATACCACCGACAGAGTTACCAGATATTACAACCGCAAAAAAAATTGCAATCGACGTAGAAACGAGAGATCCAAATATCAAGACTAACGGGCCGGGGTGGGCAACGGGTGATGGGGAGGTCGTAGGCTATGCCGTCGCCGTAGATGGATGGTCTGGATACATCCCCGTTCGCCACCTTGGTGGGGGTAATCTCGACGAGAAAGTCGTCAACAAATGGTTAAAGAAAGTATTCGAGTGTCCGGCTGACAAGATCATGCACAACGCTCAATACGACATCGGGTGGATCAAGCGTATGGGCTTTGATCTAAAAGGTCGATTAATCGATACCATGTTGATCGCTTCTCTCTTAGATGAGAACCGCTTCAGTTATTCCCTGAACGCTTTGTCTTATGATCTGTTAGGTAAAACCAAATCAGAAAAAGGGTTAGTCGAGGCCGCCAAGAGTTTCGGCGTCGATCCAAAGGCTGAGATGTGGAAGATGCCCGCTATGTATGTCGGGCCTTACGCCGAAGGAGATGCTGAACTTGCTCTCGACCTGTGGAATTATTTCTCGATTCAACTTGGTAAAGAAGACCTCTGGCCTATTGCTGAGTTGGAGTTGGATCTCCTTCCATGTCTCGTTGAGATGACTTGGCGTGGAGTCCGTGTCGATCAGGACGGGGTTGAGAAAACTAGGAACCGTCTTGTCAAGCGGGAACGGGAAGTCCTTAAGAAGATTAAGGATCTGTCCGGTACTAACGTTGAAATCTGGGCCGCGCAATCTCTCGCTAAGGCGTTCGACAAGGTCGGTCTCCAGTATCCAAAGACAGAAAAAGGCGCACCGAGCTTCACTAAGCTCTTCCTCCAAGAGAACTCCCACCCACTCGCGCAACTCATCGTCGAGGCTAGGGAACTGAACAAGACAACCGGAACGTTCCTCAACACGATCATGAAGCACACTCACGCTGACGGTCGAATACATAGTCATATCAATCAAATAAGGTCGGATGATGGTGGCACTGTATCAGGCCGCTTGAGCATGAACAACCCGAATCTACAACAGATTCCGGCACGTCACCCCGAGTTGGGACCGATGATCCGGTCGCTATTCCTACCGGAAGAAGGGGAGCAGTGGGCGGCTATAGATTTCTCGCAACAAGAACCACGGATCTTGGTCCACTACGCTCACGTTTATGGCGAGTCTCGTAACATTCCTTTGGAAGGAGCGGCAGATTTTGTCGAGGCGTACAACAACGATCCATCGACAGACTTTCATACCCTTGTAGCTGAGATGGCTAACATTCCTAGAAAGCAAGCCAAGGTGATCAATCTCGGCATGATGTACGGGATGGGTGTTGGAAAACTATCTGAGCAGTTGGATATCTCGATGGACGAAGCCAAAGCAATCATCAGTCAGTATCACAAGCGCGTACCGTTCGTGAAAGGACTAATGACTGGTGTGATGAACCGTCTAAACGACAGAGCTTCAGCCGGATCTATCCGGTCAATACTCGGGCGTAAATGCCGCTTTGACCTATGGGAGCCGGACACCTTCGCCATGAACAAAGCCTTGCCATACCAACAGGCCGTGCAAGAATACGGTGCCACCACGAGGCTCAAACGCGCTTACACATACAAAGCCTTGAACCGATTGATCCAAGCATCTGCGGCAGATATGACCAAACAAGCGATGGTTAATCTATATAAAGAAGGCCGTGTGCCGTTGACTCAGATCCATGATGAGATCGCCATGTCCGTCAAAAACCTTGACGAAGCACAGCACATTGCGGATATAATGACAAGCGCAGTCTCTTTGGAAGTACCCAACAAGTGCGATATCGAAATCGGTCCTAGTTGGGGAGAGGCAAAGTAGACTCACTCCTCTATGGTTGTAATTTTGCCCCGACTCGTTCGGGGCTTTTTTTCTTGTATTGTCTTATATTCTCGCATATAATCGTATCTTTAAATGGACGTAAGGAAACAAACATGGACACAAATAAATGGAAAAGTGTTCTTGTACCGCGAGACATCTACATCAGCATTAAAGATATTGCCAAGGCCGAAGGCAGAACAATCAGCGGTCAGCTTCGCGTGATGTTCGAGCAGTTCGTCGAGAACTACAAACCACGGCCCGAGGACCAACGCTTTGATAATTAAAGAAGGCACGATTAAACGGATACACGTCAATCAGCACCATATCCGTCATAACAAGGCTAACCCTACGGATCAGAAGCCCGTGTTGACTGTGAAACACAGCAAGGGCAACGAAAAAGTAAACACCGTAGATATCAAAGGACCTAGTACCGTCGTCTATTCTCCGGACAAACCACTAAGCTGTGGTGCAAAAGTTTGGATAGAAACGCGGTCAGAGGTTGCACTTGATTTAATCTTTGACTAGAATAACCACAACAGAATGTCCTTTCATTTTGTTCTCCGTGTAGTGAAAGCCCTCGGTCAATCCCCTGACTGAGGGCTTTTTTTATTTAAGAGGTAAATATGATTGATCTAAAGGATGCACCAACAAGCGTGGATACCGCGCCAAAGACAGAAAAAGAATTCATCGACGGGCTCATTGCCAAGAAACCACGGGACACGGCCCCTGACTGGATTAAATGCAACATCAGTATTAAGCGAGCCGATTTGATCCGGTGGCTAGAACAAAAGGACGGGGACTGGATTAACGTACAGGTTTGTGAAGCTCGGTCTGGAAAGTGGTATGCTGAAGTGGATAATTGGCAACCTAAGAAAGACCACGATGGCAGAGGATCTAGATGATTTTGACCTCACGGAAGAGGAAAAACAGTTCTTTCAGTCTGCCACCGAAACGGCAGAACTACTGCGTGATTTAAACGAACGTGGGGTGTCCAGAGAGGCCGCAATAGGGGGTGCCCTAACCCAACTACTAACTCAGTTGTTTGTCGGCACACCGAGCCACTCAGAGGCTCTTGGAGTGCTTGCGTCATGCTTGTCACAAGCCTCCGAGAACTCCGAAGCCATCGAGGGTATGTCCGAATTTATGGGCATAAGTAAAGAAGTACACTAATCGGTAAGACCAATCCCGTAATCGTTGATTTCGTTTACGGGGTTATCCTTTGAAAACGATTTGATATCCTCTGCGGGAACCCGCCATATCTTTTCAATCCACCCTTTGGGTATGTGTAGCTTGGCGTTGGTGTCTTTCCAAGAAACCGTACTAGCGATACAGATCGCTCTATCGTTTTCTGCTACTATAAATCCAAGGGTAGTGCACGGATGAGCCTCCGCTTCAGTGACCTCGGCCCATTCGCCCTCTGCCACAGCATCGAACCATTCAATATAAGCAAATACAGGGTAATCAGTATCGTGCGGTGTTTTTGTATCAGCCATAACTTTAACCTCACTTGACGTTTTAAGATAATCTCGCATATCATGTAGCTTCCATTAACCAACGGAGTCAGATATGAAAGACAAAAAACCTAAATTAAGTACACTTCACTCTACAATAATTCCGATCATCGCGGGATTACTTGCGGGGTTAGCTCATCACTTATTCGGGGGAAACTAAAATGAAAAAATTATTAGCATCTATCGTCATTACTGCGGTTATGTCTGTGCCTACCATCGCTAGTGCGGGTAAGTTACTTAACTGCGACCAGATCAGTACGAGCCAAGGCATCCGATACGTAGGAACCTACTGCATGGACTACCGTTGCACTTATGTGAAACGGGTTATGTTCCGAAGTTGGTGCCCGTATAGTATCTAATCGAAGGGGGCTAAGATGAAGATACTGACCGTAGCCTTGTTTCTTTTTTCTGTCAGTTCATCTATCGCCAGTGTTGACATTGGAGCGGATAGAAAATCTCAGTCTTATCACCCACTCGGTAAATGTAGCACCGCCATGTAATGGAAAAGATTCTGTTGTTTTTAGCAACAGTAAACTGCTTTCCAACGATCAACATCGTGGAAGATGTAAAGACGTTCTACAAAGACGGTGTTGTTCACATCAGCAAACCAATTACCGATGCAAAAATTGTTCACGAATTCGTCCACGATTGTCAGCAACAATGGGCCAATGGACCGGCGCAAAGCTGGCGAGAGTGGCACGAGCGTGAACGTCATGCCAAGGTCATCGAAATGAGATGGCTAGAATACGCGAGAGGACACAAGTGACATACAAAAAATCGTTTGAAGAAAATCTTTTAGAACTAGAGACCATTGCCGGACAAATGGAAGATGGTCTTTCCCTTGCCGAGACCCTTGAGGCTTACAAAAAAGCGCAAGAACTGTTACGCTTTTGTGAGTTAGAACTCGATGAGGCCAAAAGAAAGATTTATATTTATGACCACAAAACAGACGGACTCCTCGAAGTCAACCCAGAATCAGTCCGAGAGTCAGGATCAAAAAGATCAGACTCGACAACGTAAACCCCGCATCGATTTACTCTGGCATGAAAACGATCACGCCGTGGTCGTTAAAGCCGGAGCACCTAACTACTGGGTCGGTCGATGTAAACACTGCGGCAACACCCACGCCCAACAGGGGCGTAGCATTAAAAAGAATATGATGGCCCGCGAATGTCCGGCCTTCGCACCCATCAACAAAATCCATAAGAACGTAGAAGACTCCAAGCTACTAGCGAAGTACGGCATCACCCTCGACGACTTCATGAAGATGCTCGATATCCAAGGGTATCAATGCGTCATCTGTAAAATCCACCAGTCAGAACTCGATTACCGTATGGCCGTGGACCACTGCCACAACACCGGAAAAGTACGCGGCCTACTGTGCCGACCATGCAATCACGCAATAGGGCTACTGAAAGACGACCCACGGATCACGGAACGCGCTTACCTCTATCTGAAGTTCCATAAAGAGTAGTCACGGCATATCAGGCCAGTACCTATTTCGTTTAGCTAGATTTACCTCTGGCGCAAGTAACTGTAAGTTAGCCCACGTATGTAATCCACATACCTTCTTAGATTGCAAGGGGACTATGTGGTCTACATGAAAACCTAACTCTTGTGCCTTTGCGTATATTAAAGCCACTTTATCGCGCTCTTGTTCGTACCACGCAGGTGTGGCTCTTAGTTTTTGCGCTCGTCTTTTGGCGTTTCTTGCTATGGCCATTTCTTTGGTTTCCTCTCGGTATTTTCTTACTTTCTCTTTGTTTTCCTCTTTGTATTTTTTATTAGCCGCTAACACTTTCTCTTTATTTTCCTCATAGTATTTTCTAGCCCTAACACTTATTTCCTCCCTGTTTTCCTTTCGGTATTTTTTACCCCTAGTCGCTACTTTCTTTTTGTTTTCCTCGTAGTATTTCTTACATACCTCTAGCCTTTCCTCTTTGTTTTCCTCGTAGTATTTTTTCTTTCTAGCCGCTTCTTTCTCTTTGTTTTCCTCGTAGTATTTTTTATGGGCTGCTAACACTTTCTCTCTGTTTTCCTCTCGGTATTTTTTCCTTCTAGCCAATTCTTTCTCTCTGTTTTCCCTTCGGTATATAAAACCTCTCTCCCTGCATTCCTTTCGCAATTTTTCTTTGTTTTCCGCGTAGTATTTTTTGTTGTACTCTCGTCTTTGTTCCTTGTTTTCCTCATAGTATTTTTTCTTTTGAGTACTTATTTTCTCTCTGTTTTCCGCGTAGTATTTCCTTTTGTACTCTCGTCTTTGTTCCTTGTTTACCTCTCGCCATTTTTCTTTGTTTTCCTCGTAGTATTTTTTCAGATACTCTCGTTTGCGTTCTTTCTTCTCTTCCTCGGTCATAATCTCTCCCTGTTAAAAAAGGGGGCCGAAGCCCCCAGTCCTATGGTGCTGTAAAGAAGGTCGTAACCTCAACCTCTGTACCCTTCTTGATACGTCGCTCTCGAGTGACGTTGACCGTCATCCCCCAACCGTAACGAAACAACTTGGCAAAGAACAACGCCAAACGGTTCGCCTCTTTCAGGGTGCGGAACGAGAATTGGCAACCACGGTCCTCGGTTCCATTAGCTTCGTGGTCCTCGATCAAGTACCACCTGATCAAACTCGACCCATCCTTGACAATTTGCCAATGGTAAACATCACCCGTGGTCGGTTTACTAAACTCAGTTCGGTCACACACTTGTTCGATGTCAGCAATTTCCCCACTCTTAATGACTTGGTCGAGTGCGCTTTCAAGTTTTTTTACGTCTAATCCTATGATGGTTTTCATTTACTACTCCTAATCAAAATTAAAAGGCGGGGGCACACGGCCCCCGAACCAGACTTAAACGTTGTTGAGTGTCGTTGCACGTCTCAAGACCCTTGCCCTCTCCGACTGTGTTAAGGTCGAGAGTAGGTTGAGTGCCTTGATAGCAAATTGACGCTCGTTCTCCGCCGTGAATTTCTTTTGGCGAGGTTTCGTAACACCAAGCTTACGCAAGGTGTCCCCGTCCAAGTCTTCTAAAGATAGACTCATGTTTTTCCTTTCCGTATAGATTGTTAAAGAACATTGGAAGTAAATTCCCCACTTCCACCCTATAGTCTGGACTATATATGGGATAAAGTCAACTACTTATTTTTCTTAATTAAATCAACAACTTAGGTGGGTTAAATTGTGTTGCGGTGCAGCATGAATTTTAGACTCAGTCTAAAAAACGTCGATTCGACCCAACTCGATAAAAGTAGTTGACATCATCGCATACTTAGGATTAGACTCTAGGTTCTTTTCAACGGAGGATTCAAAATGAACGATAAAGATTTAGAGGGAAAAATAGTACTTGATTTAGAGGTTTATTCAGAGATGGTAAGTTACTTATCTAATTATGCGGGCGACCTAAGCTATCAAGTCGGGGAAGGTGCGAGCTTCGTCAATTTTTGTAGCAGTGGTACTCCACACTTTGACGAAGACAAAGACGATGGAGGTGACGGTGAGGCCCAAGAATATTTAGACGGCCTTGAGTCTTTTATCGAGAGACTTCCAGAGGAGGATTCAAAATGAGAAAACTAGAACTAACACCTTTCGAGCATAACCACTTGTGTGTTGCGTTAGAGGCACACATCGATAGCCTCAAAACTTATTGCATTGACTTAAAAAAACGTGAGTCCCCAGACCAATGGGACGAAAGCTCGATGCAAAAAGAAATTAAGCAGGTCGAAGCCTTGTACGAACGTTGCATGAACCTAGATAAAAAACAGTATTGCGTTTCGCTTTACCTTGAAACAGGGATATCGACAAGCGTGATCGCAAACAATGAAGCGGAAGCAGAAGAAATAGCAATAAAAAACTTTCATAACAAAAATATAAAAGAGTTAAGGGAGCGGGACGATGAACAACAAGGTTATGTCTCATCTGAGTATTTATACGATTTAGAGTTGTCCGAATATACCCTCCCTGTTGTAGAGGAGGAAGCATGAAAGACATCGGCGACCTATGTATCGAGTGCGGTGAAGATACCGCATTCGGTTCAGGACTATTTGTCAACCGCGTTCCCGCCGACGATGGCAAACAGATCGGCTACCTATGCCCCGAGTGCCAAAGCATCGAGTGCGACGCTTGCCAAGAAAAAACCCTTGAGTACTTTACAGGCTCCGATGGCGGTTGGTATTGTGAGTCTTGCCTCGATAGGACACACAAATGAGCGAATGGATACTCATCCATAGCTTTTTACCCGACGGTCGTATCGAATACCAAGTGAGCGATGGCGTTGACAGAAGTTATGATTTCGATAACCTCACCGACGCTGAATTATTTTTAGAAGAAATGCGAGAAGACCAATGACAAAGTTCGTTTACGATGGAAAACCCTTGTCAAAAGACTACAAGGCAATCGACATCAGTTGGCTCAAACCAACACCAAATTGCGACCTATGCCGCCCCGCCGACAACTACGTCTGCTTCGACTGCGAAATGGATCAAGTCCAAAGCAAAACCAACGCCATATACACCGACTGCTGCACTTGGGTAGAACGATGTACAGAATCCTGATCGACTACACCTTCACCATCGAATGCCACGACCTCGAAGACGGAATCCACCAATGGCACGAAAATTGCCACGAACTGAAATCTCTGGGAAACTGGCGAACGTCAGTCCAGTTACAACAATTCATTTCGGAGACAAACGTATGGCGTACCATCAAAAAATAAAAAACTACCACCGAGACTTCAGTCGCAACGAACTCAAACTCATCCGCGACCTACTCCCCCGAGACAACATCAAACTCAGCGACGACAACCAAATGCTCTACAAGTCCATATTCACTAAGCTCGACGCGATGATCGACTACATCGATCCGGAGGCCGTGGAACGCCGAGAGAAAAACAAAAAAGAACGAACCGAAAAACGCGCTCTACTGGACTGGCTTCACGGCTCACGGGCCAAATAAGTTTTTAGACCGGATCTAAACTACCTCCGTAACTAATTGAATATTAAAGAGAAAAAAGAATAGTTGACATAGTCTTATACATTTAGTATACTGTCGGTTCTGGTTTGGGAATTTGCCCCAAACCTTCGCTCTTTAAAAATTTTTTCTTTTTCTTTTTTTTTGGGAGGTGTTATGCAACCAAATCAAATCCGCAGTGCGACCGATGAGGAGCTCTTTGACTGGATGGCAAATGCTCTTGCCACCACCTCATGTATAGGCCACACCAAGGCCCACATGAATGAGGTCTTTGCAAGGAATTATCGGGATGAGCTTGTGAGTCGAGGCCACGACATTCCGGTGATTGATTTCTGGGAGTCTTTCGATGAGACCGACAGCTATCGCGAGGCCCTTGAAAAGAAGGGCACCTACAACGGTGTCGGAGCATTTTAACCAAGGGGGCTACGGCCCCCTCTTTTTTTGTGTCGTTTTTATATATATGGCTGAGAAAATATTTTTTAAAAAAAAGTTTTTTTGGGGCGTAATCGGTGTAATTGTGTAACTTTGACCTACAGCCCTTATTCTATAAGGGTTTGGTGGTTACACATTTGGGTTACACGGTGTTTTTAACAATGTAACAACGCTTAAATTCATTTTTGCGTTAAGGGGGGTCAAAGTTTTTTTTTATTTTTTTTTATTTTCTAGATATATATAAATAAACGCTCTTTTATTGAGTGCGTTTCATAGTTGACAAAAACGTATACAAGGCCCTAACATTAGGGTTCTTTCAAACAACCGGAGAAAACAAATGACCGAACACAATGGAATCAATCTGTCCTATCTGAAAATGTTGGCTGATGATCACAACGAAGCGGGGCGTGAAGCGACGGCTAAAGACTTGTACCTGACGATTGATTGGATCAAAAAACTTTTAGCGAACGCGGGGGAAAACAATGGCTGATAGATTGAAGGTGCTGAAGCAAGCGCAAAAAGAAGTTCGTGAGACGTATGATTTTTTATTGCACTCTCAGGTGCTAGGGGTGAAAGACAGAACGATCTTGAAACTACTTTGTGATACTGAGGATGCGATAACTTCTAGCATGGTCGTAACGGTATTCCCTCAGTCCGACGGCGGCGGGAATCTATTCGAGGATCAGGCGAAGGCGATTAGGGGGATCAGATAATGTTTTTTATCTTTGAATGGATATCCAGACTTCTATACGGTAAAGAGGCCGTTGATGAGGCAAAGAAGCTTAACTCGTATCGACCCCGAAAATGAGGGGGGTTGCGTTATTTTGAGTAGTATGCGATATTCTCAATATCCCTTATCTTTTCGGGTCACGGGATAGGCCCTCATTACACGGAGATTTAAACAATGCATTCAATCGAAAATAGCAAAAACACACTTTCAAACTTAATCCGCAAAGTTCAGGATCAAGCGAACCGAGCCAACGATTATTTGGCACCTACTCATGACCTCCAAAAAGCTACCACTGACGATGGTCTACCGTTCGTTGTGATGGAGGCATCGGGCGGCGTACCCACTCAGATTTTTGATATCAACGAAGTGGCGTTCGGTCAGATATCCGCGAACGCGGGGATCGACGTTCGCACGGCCCGACGGTTACAGGATGACGTGCCCTCAGAGTTTGATGCGGTCATCAATGCGCTATGGCGTAAAAATCCAAACACTCGAATGCTTAGGACTCACGCGTATACCGACATCGATCCTGAGCGAAAAGTTGTAGGATCGAACGGCAAACTACGTGCGTTCGTTAGTGACAAATTTAAGACCTTCGATAATGCTCACCTACTGAATGCGACGATCCCTCAGCTGATGGAATCCGACGCGCAATGGCAGGTGGTCAGCGGGGACGTAACCGAGCGCAGTATGTACATTCGCTTGAAGTCATCCATTCAGACTGGCGAAGGTGCGAATTTGAATGACATCATGGCGAACGGTATCGGCCTCAAAAATTCCGAGACTGGTCACGGGTCGATTGCAGTTTTCCAAATGTTCTGGACGCTGGCTTGTTTGAACGGCATGCAAACTCAAAACATTAGCCGCTCGTCACATATCACCAGCGCTCGAGATTCCGCAGAGTGGGGATTGCTAACCACTGAGGCGAAAGACGCTGACAATAAAGCGCTCGAATTAAAAGTGCGTGACTTGGTCGCATCGTATTCAAGCCGCTCGAGTTTCGATGAAGTGCTCGAGTCTATGCGCCGCGCCAATGATGACGTTATCCAAGGCGAAACCTCGCAGGCCGTTCAGAATTTGGGCAAAGTCTTACAGCTGACAAAAAAGGAAACCGCGAATGTGCTCGACGGATTGCTGAACACTATCGGTCAGGCGGGGTACGAATCCGGCTCACCCGTTACCCGTGCGACGCTGATCAACGCCGTTACGAATGTCGCAAATTCCGCGCATGCTGATGACGTTGACCTGTGGCAATCTCGAGGCGGTCAAGTTTTAAACTTAAGCCGCGGGGATTGGAACCGCGTAGCAATGGCCGCGTAACGTTTTCCGTGTAGTACCCGCCCGCCCTAGTGGCGGGCTTTTTTTTGCCCGCTTGTTTTGTTTTTCTTTTATGTGCTATGCTCGCGTTTCCTTTATGGGAAAATGTCAACTACACGGGAGTTTTAAACCATGCGAAAAAAGCTTTTATCAGTCAGCGCGGATTCGAAGACGGTTAAAGGTCAAAAGGCCGGATACCTAACGGGGATTCTGTATCTGTCACCGTCAACCAAAGCGGGCGGCCCTAATCTTTGCCCGTTCGCTAAAGTCGCAAAGTGTGAAGCGGGCTGTCTCGATACCGCGGGGCGCGGTGGTTTCAATTCAACGCAAGCGGCCCGAATCAAAAAGACGCGATACTTTCTAACCGAGCGGGCCGAATTTTTCCGCAATCTTTGGCTAGATATCGAGGCGCTCATTCGCAAGGCGGGGCGCGAGGGATTAACCCCAACGGTTCGGCTCAATGGCACGTCAGATATTCCGTGGGAGCGCGAGGCGTTCACTCTCGACGGTGTAGAGTATGCGAACATTTTCGAGGCGTTCCCTACTGTGCAATTTTACGATTACACGAAAGACGCAAAAAACCGCCACAATCTCCCGAAAAATTATGACCTCACATTCTCGTTATCCGGCGCGGACGGATTCGCTCGCTTCAATGCGCTCGCACTCTCTCACGGTATGCGAGCGGCGGCCGTCTTCCGTGACGCGCTACCCAAAAATTTTTTCGGGCGTAGGGTTATCGACGGGGACAATACCGACTTGCGATTTTTGGACCCGCGCAACGTGATTGTCGGACTGAAAGCGAAAGGCCGCGCACGGCGTGACCGCTCCGGCTTCGTGTTCGCTTGACGCGTCACCGCTCGAGCATTCCGGCCCGCCCTAGTGGCGGGCCTTTTTTTGCCTGTTTGACTGTCTTATTCTTTTTGTGGTTATAATCGCATTGCGCTATGCGCTTTTATCAATTACACGGAGATATAAAAAATGATTAATCCAATAGGCAAGTCCAATATTGTTCACACTCCCGAGAGTATGGCCGATTTGGAATCCCGCATAAACGAATCGTATCGAGGGGAAACCAAAGCCGCGGCATTCTTAACGATGATGATGACTTGGAATTTGGCGCATGACTACGTCGAGGCCGCAATATCCGAGGCCGATCTGATGACGGATGACCAAGCGCGAGCGCTCGACCTTGTGCGGCGTGATCGCTTGCGAATCGTTCGCGGCTTGTCAATGGGCGGTAGTTTTGCGGATGGTTTATCTCAAGCGCTCAAGAATGCGGATTCTTGGAATATCAAAACGCTCGCCAAAGCTTGGCCCGAGTTGATCCTTAAGGCGGACCGATTGACCGAGGGTGAATCATGAGCGGCGGCGCGTTGATCGTTATCGGCGTTTACTATTTCGGCCTGCTCATTCTCGGGTATGGCATCGTTAGGGATTTTTTGGGAGATTAAAAAAATGACGATTAATTCTGATTTTTTTGTGTGTATGTATAGCAACGTGGAAAACATCAAACGCGGGGAGTTTGTGAAGCGCAAAGTCGATTCTAAGCGCGTGTTCACTCGGGGCGAATATTGCCCCGCCTCGAAGCGCTACGCCCTAGAGGCGTGGGATGATATATCCGCGGTCGTTTACGTTCCCCGCGGCACCGTGCTCGTGACGGGGTTCGAATTCTAAGCGCTACCCGTTCCACCAATCCGGCCCGCCCAATTGGCGGGCCTTTTTTTACCCGCTGCCCCCGTAAAACCCGCTGCCGTTTTGGCTTCAGCCGCTCCCCCTCGTTTGTTCCCGTTCCCCGTAGTTAATCAAGCCGCGCCCCGCCTCCCGTGGTCCGTCTAAAACGTACCGTTAAACGCGTTCTAAGGCCCGTCAGGCGTTTTTCTCGGGTTGGGGTAGGGGTAACCCGCCCCGCGATCCGTGCGGCGTGGTCCGCGGTTCGCGGTCCGAGGTCCGCGGTTCGCGGTCCGTCGAGCATTGCCTAGGGTCCCCCGAATATCGGGTCAGTTGGTCACGGTCAACCGAGCACGAGCCACGATCCAAGCGCCGAGGGACGCGGCCCTAGAGCGGGACGTAAAGGCCATGTTTTTCACAAACATTTGTGTAAAATTTCGTATCGTGTTTAACTATTGCTTTATTCAAGATAAATCGCATATATTCACATACCAAATAACTATGCCTAAGACTGAATTAGAGACGGCTCCTAAGCCTCGAAAAAAGAAGAAGTACCCGCCCAAGCATCCTGCTGGAACAAGGCCACTGACACGTCGTCAGGAATTATTTGTGAAAGAACTCGTGTCCCAAGATGGACAGATTACTTTGAGGGAAGCGGCTATCAATGCTGGATATCCTGCGTCATCTGCACATACAAGGGCTTACGAATTAACGAACCCAAACATCTGTCCGCATGTATGCGCCGCGATCAAAGCATATCGAGACGAGCTTGATGAGAAATACGGCGTGAATTACAAAAGACACGTCAGGGACCTCCAGAACATCCGAGATCTAGCCTTGCAGAACGGAGCATATTCTGCTG
>Ga0208162_1000284_pt1 | contig 29831 bp, 51 predicted proteins | sample CB_VirMetaG_4_FD_184539 | JGI IMG/M metagenome (GOLD analysis project Ga0208162, IMG submission 184539) | Freshwater to marine saline gradient viral communities from Chesapeake Bay - CB_1508_1M Viral MetaG (SPAdes) (version 4) | ecosystem: Environmental > Aquatic > Marine > Coastal | place: USA... | reverse complement strand
AAGATGGCCCAGCAGTTGAAGAAGTAAATGGCACCAAGCTCTGGTACCGAAATGGTAAGCGCCACCGAGAAGACGGCCCAGCAATTGAATGGTCAAGCGGCAACAAGGAATGGTGGCTAAACGGCAAAGAGCTTTCCCATTCCGAATGGAAAGAGGAAGTCGCCAAGCTTAACCAACCTTCCTGCAACGGCAAAGTCGTTCAGATTGAAGGTGTAAAGTACCGGCTAGTTAAGGTAGAGCAGTAAACAAAAACACAGGAGAAATTATGCCTAAGAACAATTCTGTAGATATAGAGCAGTGTTACGAAAATCAACTTGATCTAGAAGACGAAATCAGCGCATTGAAAAAGCAAAATGAAAAAATGCAAGCTGTTCTAGATTTGATTTTGGAAGTAGACGCCTTACAAGATTGGGCGCATGAAAACCCTGATGGAGATAAGTCAATCGCTGACTTGGTTAGGGAATTGGTTACCCTATGAATAGAGAAGAAATAGCGTGCTTCAAGTCCAAACTCAGAAAGTTAGCAAGAAAGTATAAGTTTCAGCCTCATCCAGAATTTGATAGTGAAAACTATCTTTATCATTATTACGAATACAAAACAAGTATGGAAATAACGTACATAGAAGACGCTTGTGAAAGCGGGCATTATGATGGTGAACTGTGCTTTTATGGGAATTCTGGACAAGAAAGCTCTTTCGGACTTGATGATAAAGGCCTATTGAGACTTGAAGAAGAAATAAAAAGCGAGTTAGATTATTGTGCCGAAACGGAAAATAATTAAACTTAGAAAAGGAGAAAAAATGTTTGTAAATGATAAAGCCCTAGAAAGGCACTATGACTCGGTATTTTATGGCCTTGTAGGGACACTGACAACGCTTTCAGCGCTATTTATCTGGCTTGGATTGGTGTAAAGATATGGCAGAGAAAAAGATTAATCTTTATGGCTCAGACAAGTGCTTCGTAGAGCTTGTGGAGCACATGGGCTCAGACTTATCAGTGGTTAATTCTGCTCGTGTTTCATTTGGTAAGCACAAGGACGTGCTTGATCTTAAAGATGAAAAGTTGATCAAGTACCTAATCAAGCACAAGCACACGTCAACACTAGAGCATTGCATAGTAACCTTTAGACTAAAGGTTCCATTGTTTGTTCGCTCCCAGCATCATCGTCACCGCACTTGGTCTTACAACGAGATTAGTCGTCGTTACACTGACTTTGACATTCAATTCTATGAGCCAAAAGCATTTAGAACACAACACAAGTCAAACCGACAAGCATCGAATGCCGAAGATTTGATTAATCCAGTTTTAAGCAATTGGAATCTTGAGGCATCCGAATCGATTCGCCATCACCATCAGGCAAGTCTTCAATTGTTTGAAGAGCTTATTGAGTCAGGTGTTTGCCGTGAACAGGCCCGTGGTGTTCTGCCACAGAACATGCTAACCGAGTATTATGCTACGGTAAACTTAAACAATCTCTTTAAGTTTATTATTCTGAGAACTCATGAGGGCGCTCAAGTAGAAATCCAAGAAGTGGCACGGGCTATGCTCGCAATTATTGAAGAGCTTTACCCAAAAACAGTTAAATATTTCAAGGAATCACAAGGTGAATTACACTAATGCAGGCTTTAATTTCTCAGAACAAGCACGCTCAGATATAGAGCGTTGACTTCTATATCTCAGTAGGGTATAGTGGTCATTAATGAAGTTACCCCGATTGCAAGGATAAAGCGGGAGAGAGATAAACTCCATGATTGCTAATCTGCGGGTGGGCTGGAAACAGCACGGTAAGCGGGTGGTTGCTTGCCATAGGACGATAAAGTGTTTAAGATAGGTGATTTGGTTAAATTAAGGGCCCGTGACCCAGAAGGCGCAGAGGTGCGCCCCTTACCTACTGAAGATAGAATAGGAATTGTTAAAGAAGTGGATAAGGATTTCTACAAAAAGTGGGCTTCTAGCTCGCAAGATAGAATTACCGTGTATTGGCTAGGCGGCTGGAAAGGTTGGGTAGGCCACGAGCCAAGCGGGTACTTGGAAATCGTGAAATGAGAAAGTTTCACAAGGGAGACTTAGTTCGTGTCATTATGGCGCCGGATCAAAATAAGCTGGCTTTTGCCAATCTAATAGGAGAGGTTGGGGTTGTTGTTGCGAATGTAGCTGCCAATAGCAGCCCGAACATTTATAAGGTTCACCTCTTTGCAAAGAACGAAATCCGCCTTTTCCACTTGTTTGATTTAGAAAAAATCAATTAAAGCCTATAAGCGCCGACTGCGAAAAACAAAAAAGAATCTCTGGAGAGAGTATCAAAGCTCTTGCTATCGCAGGCGCTACCTTTCCTTCTATAGGGGCTGGAATATTCCAAAGAAAAGGGTTTATAAAGTATGAATGAAAAACAAAAGCAGGCTTCAGGCGTAAAAGAGGCAAAGTATCGTATAAGTGTTGATGTCCACTTTAAAGGCGATGGTTACTATTCTTTTAAAGAAGTTGATGAAATTCTCGCCAGCATAGTCGATATTTGCCCATCGCACAAGCTGTATTACTTGGAGAAGCCTGAGGTTGATATTGGCGATATCAATGTTGAACTAATAGAGGAAATGTCATGAAACAAGAACTACAAGACAAAATCTTTGAAGATTTCCCAGAGCTATTTGAACTTCGTCGTCCCCGCAAAGAAGGTGAAAAGGTTATGCCTTCCATTTGTTATGGGCTTGAATGCGGTGATGGTTGGTATGATTTGATTTACACTCTCTGTAGTCAAATCGCCAATTATATTAAATGGAATGAAAAAGACTGTAAAGTTCAAGTACTACAAGTTAAGGAAAAGTTCGGAGGACTTCGCTTTTACACCAATGCAGTTCCAGATAAGATTCGTGGAATGATTAACATGGCAGAAGCTATGTCCTACAAAATCTGCGATGTTTGTGGGAATAAAGGTAGTATAAATAGCTCTAATGGTGGGTGTTGCTTTGGAGGGCAAGAATGAGTTTCAACACACAACCAAATAAATTCTACACCGTGCTGGTAAACAGCGTTCACGATGAAGAGACACTATTTGTGAGTTTTGAAGACGCAGAACGATGGGTAGAAAAAGCCTCTTCTTGGGATTGTCGCCCACAAGGTGGCGATTATTCAGAGTGGTATGACCCAAGGTCAGGGACAACCTACAAGATTGTTGATTGCGATGATTGCGGGAGGTTTTAAATGATCGACAAATCTTGGGAAGAAATAGAAGAAGAAGAGCAAGAACGCTACAGCTTGGTTTTGGAAGTCGCAAACTTGCGAGAGCAAAACAATTTTCTCACTCAAGAAAGAGAGCGACTTATCAGGAAGCTGGAGAAGATTGACAACCTGTCTCGTTATGCTTGGACACAAGTCCGCAACAAACCAGAAGAAGCAGAAGAATTGTTTAGAATGATTAACTTAGAGTCGAAATAATGGATAACAAAAAACAAATAAAACAAGCGACTGCTCCAATGTGGCATAAGATTGATGCTTTACAAAAAGAACTGGAAGTTGCTCAGTCCCTTCACAAAGTTGCTGTAAGGGAAAGAGATTACGAAAGAACGCTTTGCGACACTTACAAGAAAGAGCTTTACGAGTTTCGCTCACTTTACGAGAGTGTTATTTCTCGCATAAACAAGCTGGAAGATGATACAAAGGCTGCAATAGAATTTGCCGACCTTGCCGCCGATGAAAAAGGCACCGAAATGATTTTAGAGTTTTGCGAGGACATTACAAAGCTGGTTGGAGAATAAAACAGGCTAGCAAGGTATTTACCATATGATAACAGCTAAAGCATTATGTGCAGCCGTACTGACCTTAGGCTCTTCGTTTACTGGTAATCCAAAAAATGTGTGTAAATGGGCGCCTTTGGTAATAAAAGAGGCCAACAAGCACAATATCGACCCCTACATTGCAATAGCCTTGATTCAGGTAGAGTCAAATTGGAACCCTAACGTAGTATCAAGCTGTAATGCGTGTGGCCTAACTCAAGTTCTAGACAAATATAGCAAGTATACTTGCAAGCAATTAAAAAACCCAAGGGTTTCTATTAAAGAAGGGCTCAACAAGTTAAATTACTGGCTTAATAGGTATGGTAAAGGAGACTTGAAGGTTGGACTATGTGGATATAATGCAGGACACCGCTGCAAAGGGAAAAAAGCTAGCACAAAGGGCTTGAAATATGCTCGGAGGGTTGCTATAATGGCAGACCTCATTAGAGAGAAAACTAGGAGAAATCAAAAATGAGAAAATTACTTTTAATCGGCCTAATCTTTTTCGGCCTATCAGCTTGCTCGGACAGTAAAGACGATAAGAGCAACGACACTTCTACCGATTCAGTGGTTGAAGATGTTGTATTAGGCGAAGATACTCAGGATTCTTTAGAGTCCGTAGATATGCCCGATGATGTTACATCGAACCTGTCTGAGGATGTTACCGCAACAGATATGCCGGATTCGGCTACTGAGGATTAGACTGATTTAATCAGTTGCTCCCATCGTCTATCGGTTTAGGATATCAGACTTTCAATCTGAAGAGGCGGGTTCGATTCCCGCTGGGAGTACCAAAAAGAGACAAAAATGACAGAAGCAGTAGACCATCCGTCGCATTACAATTATGGTAAGCTAGAGGCTAATAAATAACTTAATCCCTATTAGGAGCTAGTAATGTCGTACTCAAGGTGGGGTAATTCTTTCTGGTACACTTATTGGGCAAACTCAGATAATAAGCACGATAAGTATGAACAGTTGTTTGAGATCTGCGACCCTGTTGGTAATCTGCAATTCAATTATTTAGAAATAAAGCAAGACATTAACAAATGCTTAGAATCTGTGCGTGATTTCTACAAAAAGGAAAAAGAAGTCGAGTACATCATTCCAAATGATCATTCTAAGAGCACCAAGGTTAAGACTAAAAGCTATTCTCTAAACGAAGAGACGCTGGAAGAGTTGAGATCTTATATGTTAAGGTTTCTAGAGGATGTTGATAACACCTTCTATGGGAAATACAAGCTATAATTAAAGGAGGAAAAGTGATTTTAAAAGTAAGCAAAACGCACGAAGAAGCAATTCTTCCAAGCCGTTCAAACCCATCAGATGCTGGCGCAGACGTGTTCTGGTGCCCGCCAGAGCGCATTGACACTCGCTTAAGTCCCGGCGATTCAAAATTATTTAGCACCGGGCTAAAAATTGAGGTTCCAACCGGCTATATGCTAGAAGTCAAAAATAGGTCCAGTATGGCTGCAAAGAAAAGCCTAGTTGTTGGAGCCTGTGTTATAGATTCAGGTTATAGTGGCGAAATATTCGTAAACCTGCACAATATTGGGAACGAGGAAGTGGAGGTCAAGCCCGGTGACAAAATCGCTCAATTGGTATTGATTCCAGTAATCCAGTGGCGCTCTTTAGAGGTTCCTGAAAACGAGCTATACAGGGATAACGTAACCATTTCAAACCGTGGTGCCGGTGCCCTCGGCTCAACAGGTAATTGAAGGAGGAAAAATGCCCAAAGTAAGAGAATTCGTTAATAAGTTGATGCTAGAAGAGAATCTAACAACACAAGAGGTCTTGACAAAGTACCCAGACCTTGCTAAGCTGTTAGAGCGAGAAGAGCAAGAACAAAAGGAAATGACCAATGAATCAAAGTCAGAAAAACTACTTCTCAAAGGTTGAGAAGAAGTATAAAGTTAAGAGGGGCAGACACTATAATTGCCCTATTTGTGGCCTAAGGGGCACTGCGCCCAATGACAACCCCTTGATGATGGTGCATGACGCTATAGATTCTAGGGGGCTAATAAAGCATCGATGGTCTTTCGCTTCAGGACGGATAATTGAGGTGCCGGCTGAAGACACAAACGTTCTATAGGAGGAACTATGATTGAGAAGAGTAAAAAGGAAAAGTTCGCAGAGTATATTAGCGGTATTGCAGCAATTGAAGATTGTATGCGCCCATATCGTGAGCAACGTAAGGAGCTTAGAAAGAATTTTGTCGAGAACCGCTGGCTCTCTAAGGAAGAGATTTCAATGGCGATGAAAGCATTTCGTATGTGGGAGCAGCAGATTGACTTTGACGACTTTGCTTCTGTATTCGAGGCAGTAGAGACTACATTTGCCGAAAAGGGGCTAGAGAATGAGACTACAACCGTTTAATAGGTCAATCTTGGTGGAAGTTCCGAGCCCTAAAGAGGACAAGCCCACTGACAGCTTCGTTTTAGTGCCTGATGGTGTTGGACAGCAACCTTTCACCGTTGTAAAGGTTTTATCTGTTTCGGCTAACGGCTCTAAACTAATTCAGGATTCTGATTTTATTGTAGTGCATACTGCCATGATAGACTCAATAGACATTGACGGCAACACTTTTAATGTCGTACCAGAAACAGCAGTTGTAGCCAAAGTATTAGACCCGGTCTAATATGAAATACGAAGTCAGTGATATAGTTTATGGTGATAGCCTAGAAGCAGCTATCTTTGCCTTCGTGAACAACCTTCCAATCGTTCACGAAGGACATAAACTATATCACGACTTTGATTTGTTCGATGACCTAGAAACATTGGTTTTGATGGGGTTTCTTTTTTCTGAAAAAACATATCCCACAAACAAGGGCGATGTCAAATATTATGCCCATAAAGAGTATTTTAGGGATGTATTACTGTTAATACTGGCTATTAGTGGACTGACATTAAACCACGATAAGGTAGATTCAGCACGGATTAAAGGGAACCAATTAGAGTTTGTTTGTGGCAATAGGAAAGACTACTTAACTTTCAAAAAGATATATTTGTTTGAAAATCGTAAGCTTACGGGCTACTTTAAGCGTACAAAAGATGCTCATGTATACGACCACTTTTATTGCCGCAGCACCTACCCTTATAGAATAGTTTATGATTCTGGGCAATTTGTTAAAGAGATTTATCGCTTGGGACACCATGAAATGGTTACCTATTCAGTGATAAAAGACCATAATCTCAACAAGGACAATTACTCTGTCGTCGCCGCCCGACTAAAAATGAAAGATAAGATAAAAGAAGAAAAGTTAAAAGCTAAAGCTTTTCGTTTTCTGGCTCGTGATATCCGCAGGGTATATATGCCAGTTTCAGACAGGGACGATATTATCCCGATAACATCTAGCTCAGAGGAAATATGTCGAGACGCCGCAAAAAAAGGAATTTTAAACCACGTTCCACAATCGCAGGGTGCATATCATTGGAGGATAGCCCGTCTCCTTTTAGGGAAAAACGGCATCATAGCAACACCCTTGTTGGACCAGATTTTACAGCGCTGGAGAATGCAATTGAGTTTGCAGCAAATATCGGATGCAAAACAATCTGGATTACAGCCTCGGATAAGTGGATACCAATTCTCAAAGAAAGGGTAAGTGGGTATATTGCCGATCCTGTTTATTTTTGGAGGCCATTGGCTCCAAATCCAAGGGCAGAGCGAATCTATATTCCTATTTTCTATGTTCCCCATATTTCAAAATACGCAGATAAAAGGGCATCAGTTCCTTGGGGATATGTGAACTCAGCCATCTATGCTTCTCGTATTCTAGGAGAAATGTCGCCCCACTATAAACCTTCTAGTTATATGGCGATTCCAACCTACAGAATAATAGATAAGAGATATGCTCGTGCTATTAGGACTAGACTTTTTAAAATGTCTATTCACAAACTGAAAGAGGCAAACTTTCATTTTTCGCATAATGGGGAATCTTATTTGACGGGTGACTATCTACCTTTTACATTTGACGATAACGACCTTGAAAACATCATAGAGAATGCCAAATCCTTTCATAAAGGAGCAAATTATATGGTTGATGGAAAAAAAATGTATCGTCAAGTTGCAGACCGTCGCTATATTAATGAAATGAACCTCAAGGATCTATTTTCAGTGATCAAAAGTTCAAGAGAGATTAAGCTAGAAGAAAGCTGGGATATTTCATCTTGGTCTGGATATAAAAAGTTCTTTGCAGAGGGGCCAACGCTTACTCGACAGAGATACGACATACTTACATGCCAATTAGAGCATTTACCGAAAGCAGAAAGCATATTGGAGGATAAACATGCAGAAAGAGTCAAACTCGCACAAGAGTACATTAAGAGACACCAGCTCTACAAAGTCAATGGAATCTTTAGAAGCCGAAAACGAAAAGCTGAAAGAAGAGATAAAGCGGCTAACGGAACTGTTGACACTAATCAGTGAGCAGGCTATAATACCTGACGACGACTTCGATTGGGAAGAATACGTTGCCGATAAAGATGACCGACTGGACCCTCCTTTTGATGAATATTACGGAGACTCCGACTGGGAAATGTACGAGGATGAACTTTAATGAACCCAATAGAATTTTATAGGACCATTCCCTCTAATTTACTAATAAATCTTGGCTTTCCTCTTGATTATCACCAATTAACTCTCGATCAAAAAGAGTTGTTCTCTTTTATTATCAATGATTGGCTTGAGAAAGAAGAATACATTGAAAGAATTAATGAGCTAGAGGACGAGTATAAACAGCTACGAGAAGAGAATTTGGAGTTAAATTGCTTGCTAGAAGACCTAAAGTCTTCTGCATTGAACTCTTTAGACGCAATTGCCGAAACAGTGTTAGAAGAAAAAAATCGTATAGGACTCGTATAATGACAGAAAGTAATATTAAATTCGTGGGTCTTCATGCCCACTCCGGTTTTAGCATTTTTGATGGGCTTGGTAATCCAGATGAGCATATTGACTTTGCCATTGAAAACGGCATGAATGCGCTCGCTTTGACCGACCACGGTCAAATGAACGGACTACCATTTCAGGTCGATAAGGCGAAAAAGCTAAAAAAGCAGGGCGTTGATTTTAAACCAATCTACGGAGTAGAGGCTTATTTTGTAGAATCTATCGATGCTTGGAAAAAAGAGTACGCTGACTATAAAAGCAAGAATAAGTCCAAAAAGAAAGAAGAAAGCGCCTTGGTCATTGAAGACGAGCAGGCATCTAAGAAGGCTGAGCGGAACATTCTCAACCGCCGTGCTCACTTGGTTATTCTAGCTCAAAACCAAAAAGGGCTAAATAACCTCTTCGAGCTTGTCTCTAAGTCCTATTCTAGTGATAGCTTTTATCGGTATCCTCGTATTGACCTTGATATGCTCAAGGAGCATAACGAAGGCCTAATTATTTCTACTGCTTGCTTGGGTGGCCCCTTGGCAAAGATTTATTGGCAGAACAGGGAGAAGGGTGATGATGTTGTTCTCGAAAAAATGGTCGAAACCATTAGAAAGTTTACCGCTATCTTTGGAGATAGATTTTACTGTGAGTTGCAATGGAACGGCTACAAAGAGCAGCACGAAGTTAATAAATTCATCATTAAAGCTGCCCAACAAGAAAATGTCGAGCTTATTTCCACAGCAGATAGCCACTATGCTCGCCCAGAATTATTCAAAGACCGTGAACTATACAAGCAGCTTGGCTGGCTTGGCAAGAAAGGCGACAAAGATGACCAGACTTTACCGTCCTCACGAGAAGACTTAAAGTGCGAGCTATATCCTAAAAATGGCGACCAGATGTGGTCAGATTACAAGCGCTATTCATCTCAATGTGGCTTTACTTATGACGACGGCCTAGTCTTAAAATCTATCGAAAAGACGCATGAAATCGCCTTCAATCAAATTGAAGACTTTTACCCAGATAACGAGGTAAAGCTGCCTAGCTTTGTTGTGCCCGAAAATCAGACAGCCGATGAGGCTCTATGGGATATGTGCCTTGTGGGCCTAAAGGAGCGTGGCTTTGAGGGAAATGGCGTCTACGAACAGCGACTAAGAGAAGAGTTTGAGGTAATCAAGGAGCGTGGCTTTTCCAAGTATTTTCTCACAATGAAGGCTATTGCAGATGAGGCAATGAAGCACCAATTGACCGGTGCAGGTCGAGGGTCCGCTGCGGGTTCTTTGCTGGCATATGCCTTGAAGATTACTGCGGTTGACCCTATCAAGTATGATTTGCAGTTTAGCAGGTTTTTAAGGAAAGATGCTAAAGATTGGCCAGATATCGACTATGACGTTTCAGAGCCAATGGAACTTAAGGAGCTTTTGATCGAAAAGTGGGGTCGAGACTCGGTAGTCCCTATTTCCAATTTCAACACTTTGCAGCTTCGTTCCCTTATCAAGGATATCTCTAAGTTTTATGGTCTAGATTTTGCCGAAGTTAACAAAGTAACTTCTGTAATGCTTAAAGAGGCCACTCCTATTGCCAAGAAAAAGCATGGAATTACAGCCGGCGTTTATGCGCCAACGTTTGAAGAGGTCAAAGAGTATAGCACTACTCTGAAAGCTTTCCTCAACAAGTATCCTCATGTAGCGACGCACATCGATGTTCTTTACGGCGAGCGGCGCTCTATTTCACGACATGCAGGCGGCGTCTTAATTGCTGATTCTTTGTCTAAGCATATGCCCTTAATTAGCTCAGGGGGAGTTACCCAGACTCCTTGGACTGAGGGGCAGACCCATAGGCACCTAGAGCCGCTTGGCTTTATTAAGTTCGATATCTTAGGCCTTGCTTCTTTGAGGATGGTCGAGGGCTGTATTCGACACATTCTTATTAGACACAAGGGGATTCCTAATCCAACTTTTGAAGATGTCAAACGATATTATGATGAGAACTTAGACCCAAACGTCCTCAATCTTGATGACCAAAAAGTCTATAAGAATGTTTTCCACAAGGGCAACTTTCCCGGCATCTTTCAATTTACAGAGCGAGGTGCACAAGCTTTCTGCAAGAAGGCTAAGCCTCAATCTATCATTGATATTTCAGCAGTCACTTCTATTTTTAGACCCGGACCACTATCCGCAAAGGTGCATGAAAAATATGTGAATGCCAAAAACAATCCGCAAAGCATTAGATATCCCCATCCTATTATCAAGGATGTAACCGAGAAGACCTATGGATTCTTGGTTTTCCAAGAGCAAATTGCTATGCTTGCTCACAAGTTAGGGAAAGATATCAGCCTTGACGAAGGAAATATCTTGCGGAAAGTGCTGACTAAGAAAGGTTCCGGCAAAGGGCATGAAGTAAAGGACTCTATCCATCAGCGTTTTGTAGAGGGTTGCGTAGAGAAGGGCCTGACAGAAGAAGCTGCGGAGGAAATCTGGAAGACTTTTGAGTACTTTGCGGCATACGGCTTTAACGCAGCCCATGCTGTGTGCTATTCGATCCTTTCATACCAGTGTGCCTATCTGTTCACTTACTTTCCTAGTGAGTGGATGGCAGCTTTTCTTGATAAAGAGCCAGAAACTCGCAAAGAGAAAGCTATTAATATCGCTCGCTCTTTAGGGTTCACGATCAAGCGCCCAGATATTAATGAGTCAGGGTTCATTTGGATGATTAAAGAAAATGATACGCTGGTCCAGCCATTGACTTCAATAAAGGGCCTCGGTGATAAAGCCGTAGAGCAGATAGTCAACAATCGGCCTTTTAATACGATTGAAGATTTAATCTTTAACGATGAAATCTCATACTCAAAGCTCAACAAGAAATCATTGGACGTGTTGTGCCGGTCAGGGACTTTGAACTCTTTGATGGATGATAGGTTTGCGGGGATGAAGCACTTTTGGTCGGTGGTCGCTGTAAACCGTCCAAAGACTAAGAAAAAGTTCAACGAGCTTGTTGAGCTATACCGGCCAGAAGGTGACTTTACAAAACTACAGAAGATTACCTACACAACTGCTTTGACAGGAGTTTACCCCATTTCAGATATTGTTAGCGACAAGTCACTAGAAGTTCTCAGTAAAATGAATGTTAAGCCAATTGGAGAGTACGACCGTCGAACAAAACTCTGTTGGTTTGTGACAAGAGACGTATCCACCAAAAAGACAAAAAAGGGGAAGCCCTATTATATTGTAAAGGTGGTTGATCTTGACTCCAACCTTAACACCCTGAAGTGTTGGGGGATCAACCCCGATGTAGATCAGATTTACCTAAACTCGCTTTACATGGGAGAGTTGGACTATAATGAGACATGGGGCTTTAGTGTGCGCTCCATGAGTAAAATCAAGAGGTTACAGTGAAAGAGCTAACGTTAAGAAATTTTGAACACCTTGTTTTCGACGAAAAAGGCGCTAAGTTGATTAAATTCTATAGCAAAACATGCCCCCTGTGCATTAACTTGAAGGAATTACTGACCCCTTTGCAAGAAAAGTTTAATCGAGTAACTTACTATTCCGTAGATATCGATAGAGAAAAAGAACTTGCACAGCTTTTCATAAAGGATGGAGTGCCAACGCTTTACTATGTAGACTCTAGTGGGATAGAAGAAGTGCCGTACCCGTACAGCAACCCTTCCAAAAAAACTGGCTATCGAAAGAAAGACTTGGTTAGCTTTTTAAGAAGCAAGGAGCATAATGAGCAAGTTAGAAAGAAAGATTAAAAGAAGAAAAGCACAACAAGAAGAAAGAAAAGCTAAAAAAGAACTGGCAAAACAGTTAAACAATATGCAGCAAATGCCCAATAACTGCTCATCTTGCGATAAAAAGTTTGATAGAAAAAGCAAGCAACATGCAATGACTTGGAAAGTTGTCGCATATAATGACGAGTCGAAGATTAGGCTATTTTGCCCTGACTGCATTGAAAAAACAAAAAGGATCTTAGATGAAAATAAACTTGACATATGACGATGTATTGATTGTCCCTCAGTATAGCGAGGTCCGCAGTCGTTCAGATGTAGACATTTCCACCGACTTGGGAAAAGGAATCAAGCTCAGGCTTCCCATTATATCTTCACCAATGGATACTGTATCCGAAGCAGATATGGCATCGGAAATGAGTAGAAATGGTGGTTTATCCATTCTTCATAGATACTGCACCATTAACGAACAGCTTGCTATGCTTTTATCAGCTAAGCATGAGGGCCGACTCGTGGGCGCTGCCACTGGAGTAACAGGAGATTATCTTGAAAGAGCAAAGGAACTTGCTTATAATGGCTGTGATCTTATTTGTGTGGATGTGGCTCATGGGCACCATATTCTTATGAAAGAGGCTTTAGCCGCTTTAAAGGCAAATTTACCAGAAAATGTTCACTTGATGGCTGGTAATGTTGCAACCCTAGACGGTCTTAATGATTTAGCGGATTGGGGTGCAGACTCAGTTAGAGCCAATATAGGTTCAGGCGCAGCCTGTTCTACAAAAATAGAAACGGGCCACGGGGTTCCGGGCCTAGCCACTTTATTTGAGTGCGCCAAAACAGACAGAGATGTGAAAATTATTGCTGACGGTGGAATTAGAAATGCTGGTGATATCGTAAAGGCTTTAGCAGCCGGTGCAGACGCTGTGATGGTTGGCTCCATATTGGCGGGAACCAATGAAGCCCCCGGTCGAGTTTTTAAAGATTCCAATGGTTTGATGAGGAAAGAGTACCGTGGAATGGCTTCGGCTTCTGCCCAGCATGACTGGCGTGCAAAAGTCGCCTCAAATGAAGGTGTTTCTTCATCCGTGCCGATGATTGGAAAGCTAGAGGATACCTTATATGAGCTAGAAAGAGGTATCCGTTCAGGGTTTTCATATTCAGGAGCATTTGCACTGAAAGAACTCCAGCAAAAAGCCAAGTTTATACAGCAGACAAGAGCATCTATGATTGAAAGTGCTCCTCATATTCTAACAAGATGAAAGAAGAAAGCGTATTAGGGCCCAAAGTTCGTGAAATTAGAACTGCGAAGTTCCCCATCCACACTCATGCAAGAATAAAGGCAAGGTCAATCAAAGAGGGTATACCCATGTCCAAAGTGATTAGAATGCTTGCTGAAGGCTTTGCGGACGGCGACCCAAGAATAACAGAGTATATACTTGATAGGGCTTCTAAATTTAAAGTAAAGCCCCGCTCGGTTAAAAGAAAGAACAAAACAATTGAAGAATTAAGCACCGGGAAGAAACTTGCCGAAGAAGTTCTGGGTGAGGAAACACCACTTGAACAGGCGCTAACTCGGGAAGAAATTGAAGAACTCTATGATATTATTAACAAGCAAGACCCACTGGAGGATATATGAAATGTTATGATGAGGCTGAGGTCCACAATAAACCTTGTAAGGCTTGCGATTGTAAGCATTGGATAGATTATAAACAAGAGCAGAATTGTTCAGTTTTATCAATAAGGTACAATGGTGCGATGACCCTGCAACAAATTGCCGAACGTCTCGGCGTATCCCATGTTCGAGTAAAACAAATCGAAGATAAAGCAAAAGATAAAATTAAAAAAAGGAAAGCTAGAGAATTTAGCAATTTTAAAGACTAATTATCATGGACGCTACTTTAAGGAGAAATAAAGAAAGATGTCAAACTTCAACGATAAAGAACTTACCCAGCTTTTAAAGAGGGCCAATATTAGCGAATCAGTTCGTGAAGGCTTTATGGCTAAGCGAAGAACCCTCTTAAAAGAAGCCGAGGGAATGAAGAACAAGGCCTACATGGAAGAAATGGAAGAAGAGGAAGTCTATGAAGCAGATTGCGGAGACGACCTCGACGAAGCCGTTGAAAGCCTTGAAGACGAGCTAGATATGCTGGCCGAAATGGAAGGTCTATATGACGACGACGGCGACGATCTAATGTCTGAACAAGAAGATGATGATGATGAAGGCCTCGATCTGGATGCTGAAATGGATGCTGAAATGGATGATTCAGAAATGGACCCTGATGAAGACGAAGCAGATGCAGAGATTAACGTTCCTGAGGATCTAGCTCGCTCTGTAATTGAATTGGCTGATATGCTAAAGGGTGCTATGAATTTGGATGATGCCCCAGCAGAGGATATGCCGATGGATGAGCCTCTTGGAGACGAAGATGACATGGACATGGACATGCCAGAAGATGACATGGACATGCCAGAAGACGAAGAAGAGCAACTACAAGAAATGGTAAGCAGAATTGTCAATAGGGTTGCCCAGAGGCTAATTAAAGAAAGCAAAAAGGCTTAGTCTCTTATTTCTCCAAAACCAACAAACGACACTGACTTTTAGTGTCGTTTGTTTTTTTTAATAAACAATAAACAAAAACTCTTGACAAAAACAAGTGAGAGGCCTATACTCTCATTAACAGCGAGGTACAGATGTCGAAAAAATATCTTGAAGGCAACGAACTAGCCAGAAAGAACTTATCAGGTGTAAAGAAGTTAGCGGACTATGTTGGTTCTACATTGGGACCAAAAGGAAATAACGTTATATTGCACGTTGATGGAAAAAGCCCTATTGTGACAAAGGACGGGGTTACGATTGCAAAGTTCATGGATTTAGAAGATCCATTTGAGAATGCGGCCCTACAAATACTCAAACAAGTAGCTGCTCAGACAAACGAAGAGGCCGGTGATGGCACAACAACTTCTACGGTTCTAGCAGCACAACTTTATAAGACGGCCTTAACCTATCTAGAGAAAGGCTCGTCTGGAGCTTTAATTAAAAAGGGCATGGATAAGGCGTGTCAAGATGCCTTAGAGATTCTAGCTAAAAACTCAAGGCCCATTGAGTCAATGGAGCAAATTGAGCAGATTGCCACTATTTCTGCCAATGGCGATGAATCAATCGGCAAAATGATTTCAATGGCAATTGATAAAGTAGGCCGAGACGGTGCTATTTCTATCGAAGAAGCCCGATCAGTTGATACCACCCTTGACTTGATTGAAGGGTTTATCTTTGATTCAGGATATGTTTCCCCCCGATTCATAACGAATGAAAGAAAAAAGTCAGTTAATTATGACGACTGTCTTATTTTAATCACAGACCACACTTTGTCCAATCTTGACACAGTGTTTCCTATCCTTGAGCTAGCAGCACGAAACAATAAACCTTTGCTAATTGTGGCTGAGGAAATTGAAGGACAGGTTCTTTCAGCTTTAATCATGAATGCTGTTAGGGGGACAATGAAGGTAGCTGCCGTAAAAGCTCCAAGATATGGCGAAGAAAGAAGAGAAATATTGAAAGATCTTTCTGTAGCCACTGGTGGAACCTTTTTCAGTCGTGATTCCAATAGAACCTTTGCGGATTTTAAACTAGACGACTTTGGAAGAGCTAGCAAGATCGAGGTAAAGCAAAGAACAACAACGATTCTTAGTGGCTATACAGATGTAGATCGACTTGAAGAAAGAATTGAAACGATCAAAACCCACATTAAAGACACAGACAATTTGCAAGAAGCTGCCCGACTTCAAGAACGATTGAACCGGCTTGCTTCCGGCATTGCTGTTATTCGTGTGGGCGGCTCGACAGAAGTTGAAATGATCGAGAAAAAACATAGAATTGAAGATGCGCTAGAAGCTGTTCGTTCTGCTCAAGCGGCAGGAATCCATTCTGGCGGGGGGATGGGCCTTGTCCGAGCTAGCTTCGAAATGATGACTAGATCTTTGCCGGATACTGCCACCGATGACGAACGAAATGGCTACAAGGCAGTTGTGATCGCCCTAACAGCCCCATTCAGAAAACTTGCTCATAACGCAGGTTTGTCTCCAGAAGTTAAATTAGCTGAAGTAAAAAACCTAAAGGAAGGAATGGGCTGTAATTTTATTAATGGTGAAATTATCGACCTATACGAAGCAGGAGTTATTGATCCTGTAAAAGTCACTAGTTGCGCTCTAAGAAACGCAGTCTCGGCGGCTTCGACACTTATGACAACTAACCATGCAATAATTGAGGTAAAATGAAAATCCAAATAAATCATATTGAAGATATTAACTATATTTATGAAATTCTAGAATTTAAAACCAAGCTGTTCGCACGCAAATTAAAGAATATAGGGACAAGGTCCGAGAATGTGCTAAGGGACTATGAAGTCAAAAGTGATGTTTTGGGCACTTTAGAGGATTGGACAAACATCGAAAGAGAACTAGTCGATGCCCTTAATGCCCTAAAAGGAATAAAAGATGTTATAGATGCATATGCTATGGCACACACTAAGCAGGCCTCGCTCACACCCACAGCCAACACATCAGAACCATCAACAGCCAGCCAACTAAACTCTTTAGCGGATAGGCTTAATAGGGTACGTTCCAGTTCTAAAGAAAAGGAAAAAACAGAATGAAAGGCTGGGAGGTTAAGGTGGGAGACCTAGTTAGGTTTAAAGACCAAACCCTCGGCGTCATTATAAAGAAGCATACCAAGGCGGGTAAAAGTCCGTACTATTTAGTTTATAACCTACAAGACAGTGACACGGAGTGGTACCATCCTAAATATTTTGAAAAATGCGCTTCTACCGCTGATGGTCGCAATTGCTATATTGGCTTCATGCAGTCCATCGGGTTCGTGTGAAGAATCAGATCAATCTGTCGAAACTTACAATGGAATAACTTATATCGTAAGTGAATGCCTAGAACTTAGCAAAGATAGCACACCTACGGGAGCTTGACCTGAGTTTGTTTTTGAGAGAGAATGTACCTTCAAGATCATACTTGGAGTGTATAAGTGACCCTTAGCAATATAAACCTAGGCTATGCCTGTATTAATGAAGAGTTAAAGGCCCCTCTCAAGAAAGGCCGTAGAATCATTCGTGACAAGATTACTACTAATCGTTCAATGATTCTGCGTACCTTTAACGAGAGGGGCCTTTCTTATGTTTCCGAACTAGCTCTTAAAAACTGCCTAGACCTTGAAAAAATTATTCAATGGAACGAAGATCATGAAATCAAATTCTTTAGAATGTCCTCAGAATTATTCCCGTGGGCAACAAAATATAATTTTGAAGACCTACCAGACTGGCAAGCAATTCAAGAATCATTGCAGCGTTCTGGCGAACTGGCTACTAAGTATAGCCAAAGGCTTACGTTCCACCCCGGACCTTTCAACAAGCTGGCATCGCCAAAAAAAGAAATTGTAGCCAACACTATTGACGAACTTAATTATCACGGCAAAGTGATGGACGTGATGGGGCTTTCTCGCACTCCTTACAACAAAATCAATATCCACGTCGGTGGGGCTTATGGTGACCGCATGGAAGCCATGAAAAGATTTGTATTGAACTTTAAATATTTAGACAAATCAGTGCAAACCCGCCTGACGGTTGAAAATGATGATATTGAGTCACTTTTTAGCGTAAGCAACTTGATGTTTCTAGCATCCGAGGTCGGCACACCTATTGTTTTTGATTACCACCATCATAAATTTAGGCCTGACAAAGAGACTGAATTTAGAGCTTTGAGCATGGCAGCAACGACATGGCACGGGGGTATCACTCCTGTGGTTCACTATTCTCAAAGCCGAGCCACAGAACAAAACGACCCAAAGATTAAGCCAAATGCCCACTCTGATTCTTATTGGGAGCCTTTTGAAGATTATGGCTACACGCTAGATGTAATGTTAGAGTGCAAATCAAAAGAGAAGGGGCTGTTCAAGATGCGCCAACTTCTTAAAGAAAGAAGCTCGAAGGAAGAGCAAGAGTTTCAGATTGGCGATATCGTTAAAAATAATTTTTATTTGTTGAGCGAGATTTTTCTTATTACGGGTATAAATTACGGCAAAAGGACTTGCAATTTAGCCCTCTTAAGCAGCAAGCAAACCACGCCCGGTCAAATCGTAGCCGACTTCCACGAGTTGACCAAATTAAGCTAAGCACAGCCTTGAGAAAAAAGTGACGCCTGTGATGAAAACAGATTACAAAGTCGGTGACTTAGTGATTATCAGCTCAGGTGATTCGGAAGACTGTTATGGGATAGTGCGAGAAAACAATAATGATACTATTTTTTTAATTTTTTCGTTTTATGATGGTAAATCAGCTTATCATTCTCCTTTTAGTATTCGCCCGGTTGAGGGGAATTGACTCCTCGGATGGCCTTTGGTATTCTGTATAGGTAACAACAAGGCAAGGGATTGGTTTTTGAATGTTCTTTAGCAAGGCAGCAACTAATTATGTTGTTCTGCAATGATATTAAACAAAGATGAATAGATTTGAAATCCCAAAAAAGTGGAAAAAATTCCTCAATGAATCTAGAAGATTAGATGAGATGTCCCAAGGGGGCTTCGATTATGAAGAAGCCGTGATTGCTTCTATTATCGAAGCAGGAATTGTGGGGAATATTACTTCTGGTGCAGGAGCTTCAGCCGCCGCCGCTGACGCAGATATTAAAATTGACGGCAGGATTCACAAAATTGAAGTGAAGCTGGACAGAAACGCCCAGATGGGGGGCACCTCTCTCAGATATTACCCCCAAGGCAATAATTTAAATCAAAAATTCAGCATTGTTTCAAAAGCTGTAGATCCTGATACTGTTGATTTAATGGAAGAGTCACTTGATAGTGTAATCCCTGACCTTAATGCTTTTTTGGATTTTATTGGCGCAAAGCACTTTCCAATGACCACGACGAAAGAAATGTGGAGGAAAGCCGTCCTTGCAGGCCTACTTAAACCATTAAACGTTAAAATTAGGCAAAATACAGATTTCATCATAAATCATTACACCAAAAAAGGGATTCCATATATTCAAATCGGCGGTGCAGGCTTATTCTATTTGGGCTCTAATCCAGCAAACTTACCAATACCCCAACTAGATGGCGCTATTGATATTGAACTAAGGCCCGGTCGTTCAGGCAGCCGCACAAATAAGGATGGAGTTGAAGTCTGTGGCGGCGGAATCAGAGTGCAAGGTCGATTAAAGTTTAAAGGCGAATCACCCTATACCTTAGATGACCCGGACTCAATAAGAGAAATGTTGGAACAAAGACAGAGCGTAATTGCAACATCTGTGCTGGCTAGAAGTTAACAGGTGTTGACCCCAAGCTAAAAACTGGTAAAATGGAGCGTATGAACATTATTGCACCCGGTACATTGGTGCAATTACGCCTGTCTAAGTATGACTATATCTTGGCTAAGACCTTTAAAGAAGGAAAGGATATAGTCTTGACAGAAAGAGATATTTTCATCGTCACAGAGACAGACCTGACGAGAGATAAAGTAAAAGTTATTTTGATTGCTGACCCGGACAAGGTTGAAATCTTGCTCGATAGAGTTGATTTAAGGATATACAAGTAATGAAGAACGCCAATGTGTGGTCTATCTACGACAAAGAAAGAATCCAAAAGCAATACGGGATCTTTATCACCAAAGAGCAGCAAACTGAAATTGAATCAATGGTGGATGGCTACCTCAAAGGGCTTAAGGCCAAGGAAGATGACTATTGGAAGTCAGCTTGCTTAAGTCTGAATCAGATCAAGTCTATGATTCTTGGTATGCACAAGCAGGCGAATAGACTAGGAAACCCCAAGCTAAAGCAATCCAAGAAGAATTTCTTAGCTCAAACATCCAAGCTGGGTAAAGCAGAAAATGAGGAGCTACAGATTTGGATTGCCGAAAACGGCGGCTTCGATGAATTGTTTGGATGAGTAAACGATCTTGACTATTTAAACAAGCATAATTATATTATGCGGACAGGCGATCTAGTCAGAGTCAGAATTTATTCAATAATTGACGGCATACCATCAGATACATCAGGGCAATCTAGATGGGTCTTAGGTCTGATAACCGAAGATAAGAACTATCAGGCTGGCCTTTATCGAGTGTATGTCTTTGAATTGAAATTGACAATGAAGCACTTTATAAGCGACTTAAGCTTGGTCGAGGATGACAAAGATGAATAAGAAGTGGGTTATTAAAATCGGTAGAACAGTACAGCAAGAAACAGAAATCACAATAGAATCAGACTCTGAGCAAGAGGCTATTGAAGCTGGCATGGGACTGCTCTCCACTGACTTTATTGACGAAGAAGACTGGTCTGAGCCAGAAGTAGTCGATTCGTACATTATAGATTACGAACCTTGTGACAAATAAGCAACAAAAATAAAAAATAAGAGGCTCCAATGAACGTTATGGATAAATACAAGTCTTGGTCCGTCGATGATATTCGCAAGGATGTTAAAAGCAAAACATTCAACTATGCAGTTTTAATGGAGAATTGGGGCGGCGACTTCAATCAAGCCTGTTTGATTCGCAGCGCCAATGCTTTTGGTGCAGATAAAGTTTTTTATCTAAAAAAGTCAAAACGCTGGGATAAGCGTGCAGCCGTAGGCACATATCACTATACTGATGTGGAACATCTTTCAACCGTCTCTCAGGTTAGGACGCTTAAGGAAAAATATATTCTTGTAGGTATCGAAAACAACATTGAAGGGGCACTCCCATTAAACGAAATAGATTGGGCCAACATCAGAAAAGATATGGATAACAAAAGCAAAGACTTGCTGTTCGTCTTTGGCGAAGAGGCCTGCGGTATTTCAAATTCAGTCTTGGGATTATGTGACCATTGGGTCTATATTCAACAATATGGGTCTGTTAGGTCTTTGAACGTGGCGTCTTGTGCGTCTATTATTATGCACGAGGCTGTAAATAAACTATTTACTATATGATCGAATTATTTACTAAGCATCCTAATTCGGTAGGAGAAACATATTGGGGACACTTTAGGTTTGCAATGATAGCCAGCCTGCGCTTAGCTGTATCGTCCGTTGTTTTTTTCGTTCATGCAGTTTTCCCCTTTGTTCAAGTACCGAAGCCGTTTGATTTAGATTCAACTTGCGCTTGGCTAAGCGAAGCACAAAAAAGGAGAAGAAATGAAATTAATACTTGAAAGGTGGAAAACTTTTCTAGCAGAGAAGAGGGATTTTCCTTCCTTGATAAACACCCTTGCAGCCGAAAGGGAGAACATAAAAACCATTGGAATGATGACTGCTGAAAATCCGATGGCTAAGCAAGTGACGCCGGAAGAGAACAAAGAGCGTAATGAGAACTTGGAAAGTGCGCTTCGACAAATGAACCTTGGATATCGCAAAATTCGTGGAAAGTTTAGAAATCATGAAAACTCCTTTCTAATCCCTAATATCACAAAAGAAGAAATTATTGAGCTAGGTAATCGCTTTGAACAAAAATCTGTTATCTGGGGTGAGCGAGTACAGGATAAGTTTGTTTTCTCTTATATTGAGGGCGACACAACAATCGAGCAAAGAGACGTTGTTCTGTTTGGAAGCGATGTCCAAAAAAGAGATGACCTTTACTCGCAATCTTCCAAAGGGCCAGAAAAGTTTGTTATTCCATTCTTCGATGATGACTATGAGATTGTAAAAGACTCAGGGCTTTCTAACCCCTCATATAGTGGCCCTCTTACTGACGAGATCAACGAGAGAATCGACGAAGTCTTTGAATCTAACCGAACACGAAAAAGAATCTGGGAAAATCGTGGCGTATGTAAAATTCTTCGTAAAAAAACATGGCGGTCGAATAGCCCAGCAAACAAAAAGGTTCTTTAAAGTGGACAGAATCGCAGAAAAATGGTCTAGATTTTTAGAAAATCAAACAGGACACTATAGGCTAGTTGTCAACGAACTAAAGCAACTATCGGAAGAGCAATTAGCCGAGTTCCCTTTATCGAGTGAAGAGCTTGCAAAAATTAAAGATTGGGCTGGATTAGACGGTGACCCTTCCTTTCTAGGGTCTGGCTCTATGGGCTCGGCCTATTTGTTTAAGAACAATAAAGTCCTGAAAATAACTTCAGATATAAAAGAAGCTCAAGCGGCCAAACTAATTGAGGGAAAGTTACACCCCAACGTTTACACTATTTTAAAGGTAGGCCGCCGATGGCCCCGTGGGGAAGCTCCACCCAAGGAAGAGCCCAATAGGCCATTTGTAATTGTATATGATATGGTTGGCCAAGCCGGAACCTACAACTATCCAAACAGTCAACAAGCAGAGGTAATTGAGTCAGCGGAAGTCGGAGTTACTAGTCAGCCCGTGTGGACTAATTGGCCAGACAACTTTAACCAAGCTAAAGCCAATTTTCTTGAATACTCCGCACAGTATAACCTAGAAGATAATCCAATCCCTAGATTTCAACAAAGCGAAGAAGACAAGCTGGATTCCTTGTTGAATTCTATGCCTTTGGATGACAAAACAAGGCAGGCTATAAAACTTGCCTATATAACTACGGTTGGCCTATATAGCGGCAAGCTCAACACCATTGACAGTCTTGTAGAGGTGGTCAACAGTAATAAGTTTAGATACACATCAGAATTGGCGAGCGGCCTTACATTTCTTAAGAAAAACGGCATCTTCTTCAAAGACTTGACAACATCCAATGTGATGAGTGTATCAGACAAGCTAATTATAATTGATATTGGAAAGTCAGGGATTAAAAATCCCATAGAAATTGAGACAATAGCCTAGGTAAGACGCTCCAACAGGGACAAGTAGTATGAAAAAAGATTTCAAAAAATGGAACAACTTTATTAATGAGCGAAAAGAACTTATTAGAGAGTTCAACCGTAAAGACAAAGAAGAAATTATGTCTGTTGCGGACAATTTTAGTATTTCATACGAGATTGAACTGGAAAGCCGTGAAAGCATTAATGCAGATGAAGACGATTATGGTTCTAGGCTGCTAGACGCCGCTGCTTCATACCTGTCGGATTACTATTTCTTTGAAATGGCCAATCAAATATCAGCAGATGACTTTCTAGAAGAAACTTTGAAAATTAACGATCTTAAGGAATTTATTAAGCTCTATTTAACCGAACACGATGATATGCCTGTAGAGTCTACTTGGGCGGCAATTTTTGAATTAGCAGCGACGATCAGCCCTGCCTATAAAGATAAGATTTTAAAACCTTTCAAGGGCCTCGACGATAATGTCATTGTTGCTTCAAAGTTTGCTGTTATTCTTAACAAGCTTATGGGCCCTAAATCAGTCAAGTATCTGTTAGGTCGCAACTTTGAATTCGCCGAGCAAGGTCGTTTAAAAGGAATAGTCCCTGACGGCGAAAAAACTACACTAATTCTAACAAGTGATATTAGTGACGTGGGCCGCTTAGTAAAAGAATATATTTTTGACTATAGAGCCTCTGATAATCTTTTTATGCCCAATAAAGCTAGCCTATCGCCTGTAACAGCTAAGGATTTATTGCAAGAGCTGACTTCCCCAGAAACTGTTGACGACATATATGATTTTGTCAGTAACAATTTTTTTAAGACGTTCTTTGGCGACGAACGAATTGAATATTTGACCTTTGAGGATATTACGTCTGCTACTGTCTCTGACTCTTATGATAACACTATTGTTGCTGAGATACTTGAGTATATTCAAGGAGGAGCTAGGGAACAAATCGAGACATATGCTGAGGACCAGTCAAGCGAATATGCCGATGATCCTGTAGGTTACTTAGCAGACATGGGAATAGACGAAGAAAGCTACGCCTTTGATCTTGTTGACGGATCAGGGTCGTCTGGAGATCCTAGGGCATTATTGGCAGAATATCTTCCCAACTTTATGAGGGAGTATGAGGACAAGTTAAAGTTCGAAGACGACCAATCTTTGCAAAATGGCGTAGAGTTTTCGATGGATAATCCGATGTATATGACCGGCATCGATGAAGCCTTTAGGTTTTTAGAACTGTTCTTCAGCGATTTCAACAAACAGAATAATTTTCGGATGGATAGAAGGACCGGCTTGCACACCAATATTGGATACTTAAAAGACGGCAAACCTGTAGGATTTTATAATGTTACAAAGGCTCTTTTAGCCCTAAACCACGACTTTGCAATGAAGGGCTTTGAAAACAGAAAAGGTTCTCGTTGGGCAAGCGATATTAAAGAGGTGATCTTAAAATCGCTTGGGCAAGGTTTTGCTGAGTCACGCCCAAGCACTCTCAAGGACACTGTTGAAAAACTGAAGAATCACCCAAATTTGCCTCGTGCTTTAAGAGATATTGACCTGCAAGTTCAAAACTTAGTGCCATATAATCCTAAAGCATTTGGCTTTAATATCGCTTATATTGACGATAGAGAGTATATTGAATTTAGATATCCGGGCGGCTATGAACCTACTCTAGAGAAGATGAAAGAGGCAACTCTTTATTACTGTCATTTGGTTCGGCAAGCTGCGGACCCTGAATACAAAAAGAGGGAATACTACAAAAAGTTTATTGGCCTAGTTAATAACTTGTCTGCTGAGAACCTTAGAGGCCCGATTGAAGACCTTAAGACAGCTTATAAAGTTTTAGATAGGGGAGTGATTTACAGCTTTAACAGAGATGGTGGCACGTCCAGAGCGCTGGGGCTTAATATGTACAATGCGATTAGAGCTTTAAGCCCTTCTACAAAAGAAATAGAGAGCATCAAAGAGCGCCTGCTCAGCCTCATTGTTCAGCCAGACGAGCCCTTTAGCTATCTTAAAAGCAGGATCTCAAGAGTCCTCTATAACACTCACTTAATCAGATATGCTGGCATAGATAAAGAGAAGAAGCAGGTCTTTTTGGAAATCCTTGATCCAATGCAAAAACTTAAAACAAGAAAGTACAGTATTCGCCCAAGCTTTGTCTTAGACAACACGGCCAATGGAGCGTTAAGTAACGCCAACAACAGATTTAATGAGCTTTACAGGGCTGATCCTGCAATAAGCTCTCTCTTCGATGAAACAGGCATAAGCCCAAACGATCTTAAAATTCTCTTAGAAGATATCTTTAGACAAGCATCAGCTAATTCAAAAAAGGGTGAAGACTAGCAGGCTATTACCAGTAACCTACTATACTAGTAGGGGGGTAGCACCCCCAAGCATCTAGCCTACTTATCCCTTGTTGACATACAGTCAACACTTCCCTATACTGGTGGACCAGTAGAGAGGTAGTACCTTGACAGACGAAAAAGAAAATATTCTAAAGCCAACTTCTTCATTGCCCAAGCTAGCACCTAGGGGAATACAAACCTTTACTGTATTTCGAACCGCCGACGAAACCGGCGTCTCAGGTGATGGTGTGGTGATAGAAGGGGTGCATATGGCTACGGGCCAATGTATAGTCCATTGGCTTTATCCGCCTCCCAAAGGCGGAATAGCGATATTTGATTCTATAGAGGATTTCATCAAGGTCCATATCCAACCTCATCCGGGTAATAAGACCATTATTACTTATGATAATGGCGAGCAGATTCGGTTTGGATACAGCGACGATGATTCTCAGGCATGATAGGTGGGTGCTTGCGATACGTCAACTTGACGTATGTCTAGACGATGCGAAATGAAATTTTTTGTGGTCTATTGTAATTTGCTAATTAATAGCGTCACTTAAGACTTTCTTCTAAAAAATAAACTACAATAAAAAATGCTTCATTAATTAGCCTATTGATTCCAAGCACTTAGCGTCGCTTGCAATGAATAGGCTGCCGACCTATACTTTACGCACCTGCCCGCCCGTGCGGGGTAGATGACGTGGAGGTCGCACAATGAATAGCGTTTTGTATCTATGCCAAATGGCACTACCTGATTACCAATGGGTAATCGATTTGTGTGACGAAGACGTAACAGTCACAGTATGTTCAGGCTCTAAAGATAACAGCTATGTGGCTGTTTATAGTGAGAATTCATCACACAATGTCAATTACCGTTTCGGCAGTCAGTGTTGGGTTGAAAAGTGCAGTGATTATGCTGCTCTGAGTAATAGCTTGTCTCAGATTTCCCTGACCAATAAGCAGTAAAAAAGTACACCCGCCGAAACAAAGGATAATCCCGATGGAGCCTTACCCGAGAATGATTAGGAAGTTGTCAAAAAAGCGCAAGCGTTTCTTTGAGTTGGCAAAACGAGCAGCAATGGAGTCTTCTTACGGCAAGTTGCGGCATGGGGCAGTTATTGTTAAGGGGGGGAACATTGTTTCCTTTGCTTTTAATAAGCCAAACCATAGCCAATTCGGGCAACGCTTTAGAGAAGGCAATAAAGGTCATGCCACCCAACATGCTGAAATTGGGGCGATTTTGGGTTTGCCTCGCAGCGCCACAGCAGGCTCCGACGTTTACGTTGTTAGGATTAATAACGATTGCGATTATCGGCTTTCCAAGCCGTGTCCTATGTGTGAGGAAGCACTGAGGTTTGTGGGTGTAAAGCGAGCATTTTACACTATTGACAAAGATCATTACGATTACCACAAAATTTGAAATCAGTGCCAAAAGGCTAACAATGACAGCGAGTTTTCGTTCCTTGCACGTCAACAATCCCGGCCTATACTGTTCTCGTTGGCGCTCAGCAAAGAGCCCCAGCCCGTATATTTTTTAGTTTAAGTTGGAGTAAAACATGGGCTATTATCGAACCATTCGTTGTTCTCACTGCTATAAGAGCGGCCACAATATCCGTAGTTGCCCTAAGCTCAAAGAAGACGCTGCCGGGGGGTCTTACTATGCTGAAAGGAAGCTGGAAAGGATCAAAGCACGCCGAGTAACAAACCGGCGCTGTTCTTATTGCAAGGAGACGGGGCATAACGTTCGGGGGTGTAACCTTAAGACCGGCGATAAAATCCTCTACGAGGATATGGTAGCAACCGTTAACGCTTGGCTTGAAAACCTCATGAAAGAGGCAAACTTCGGCGTCGGCTCCATTATCACCTGCAATCCTTACGTTAACAGTCGTTCTGAGGAATTCAACTGCATTGTTCTCGCTAAGAATGATGAAGGGACCAAGCTTGACACAGAACTTTTTTGCAGGTATTTGAGTGCTATTGGCTCTGACCAGCCAAGGCGACATGAGGATACATGGCTTTATGGGTACTATCCATCGATTTACAAAGATGAGTACCCGATCGACGAAGATAAATTCTCGTCAATTAGCCGTTATTGCGAATATCATGAAGGTAGTAACAAGCGTGAGCTTCCAAGGACTCTACCGACCTTTAAGGTTAAGAGTTTTGATGGCATTCCCGTCCGCTCTGACTGGTCTTTTAAGGATACAACGACCATTAACATAAAGGACATTGCCCTTTATTTGCTAAACGCTCAAGCGGACGTTCACCCTGACAAGAACGACCGACATTATAAGAATTACTTTAGGATTATTGACCACTCCTAGGAGTGAGGCGAGGCTTTGGTGTTTAAGGACCAGACTGAAATCAATGGCTGTTTGGCCTATTTTCTCGACAATAAAGAGGACTTTGATAACCAAGAAAAGGTAGACAAAGTAGCCGATTTCTTAAAGAAAAATAGTGATTACAAGTTTGCTTTTTTGGCAAAAGACTTTGGCATTGGTATCATTATCAACAAATCTAAGCTTTATCCGCTCTGGCTAGTTAGCAAAGTAGCAGAGGCATAAGGAGCTTTGACATGGAAGTTGGTGACCTCGTTCAGCTTTCTAGCTACGGACTTAAAGTGGCAAAGTTTAGATTTGTGCTACCAATGAACGACCCTTTGTTAAAGGATACAAAGGGCTTGGTTGTTCACAAGACAGACGTTAATGGTGACCTAAAAGTGAATTGGTTTTTAGACAAAGCAGTCTTTGAGAAGCTTAAAGATTCTGGTAAACTCAACGTCTCCTCGTCCTATAACTATGAGCAGGCCTCTTATGACCTTGATAGGCGGATTCTTGAGCGGCGCACTTTAAAATTTGCTCGAAAAAGTTAATCGAGCCTTGTTTCTTCAGGAGTTTCAAGCAACTAGCAAGACGAAAAAGGGCTTGCCCTTCACGCTGAAACCCCTATACTGATGTTGTCGCCGGGGCAGACCCGGCCTGATTTTTTGATTTGCCTATTTCGAACAATGGAGTAAAAAATGGCAATTGATTTTCGTTCTTTCCGCAAGGTCGTCCACACTGTCGTTAAGGCCAAGTATCCTGTTATGATGCGTGGCCGGCACGGTATTGGTAAGTCCAGCGTGGTTTACCAAATCGCCAGCGAGCTTGGTCTTCCCGTTGTAGAACGGCGAGCTAGCCAGATGAGCGACGGCGACCTCCTTGGCCTACCAGTGCTCGACGACGAGGCGACCAACTGGAACCCTCCGAATTGGTACAAGTATGCCTGCGACAACCCCTGCATTCTTTTCTTTGACGAGGTTGACCGTGCGCCGACCGAGACTCGGCAAGGTCTGTTCGAGCTTATGGATTCCCGTAAGATTAGCGGCCATAAGCTTCACCCTGACGTGGTTATCTTTTCGGCTGTAAATGGCGGCGAGCACGGTTCTCAGTATCAGGTTGCCGACTTGGACCCTGCCGAGCTTGACCGTTATACCGTGTTTGACCTTGAGCCTACCGAGGAAGATTTCCTTGATTGGGCAAAGCCTAATTTCAATGTTGTCCTGTGGGACTTTCTGAATCAGAACCGTAAGCATATCGAGCATGTTGACGACTTTGAGCCGGGAAAGGTTTACCCGTCACGTCGTTCGTGGGCCCGGTTCAATAAGGCAGTTTCCTTTGATTCCGGTCTGCTTGATGCTGCTTCACCAGTGCTTTACCAGCTTGCTAATGCTTTCATTGGTCAGGAAGCTGCTGTTGCACTGAATGATTTTGTCGAGAATTACGACCGACAGGTTACTGCCGAGGATGTTCTCACGGGCAAGGCTCTTGACCTTACTAAGGATTTCACTGTTAACGAGCATAATGCTCTTTGCGAGAAGCTTGCCGATCATGAGTCCCTTGACCGTGATTTGACGGATGCTGAACTGCTTAATCTTGCAGACTATTTCATGCTTCTTCCCAGCGAGGTTGCAATGAAGCTGGTGCAGCACCTTGGCTCCAAGGGTAACAACATCATTCGCCTTCACAAGACCACTGCGAGCAATGGTCGGACGGTTAAGAGTTACATCGTCGAGATGCTTACAGGTAACAACCCTGAGGATACTGAGTAAATGAGCAAGCCAATTACCTATGAGGTGGAAGTTCGCCCAAACGGCGACAAGTGCTGGCATCTAAATGACAAAGGCCTTTGCCATGCCGAATGGAAAAAAGAAGTCGCCAAGCTTAACCAACCTTCCTGCAACGGCAAAGTCGTTGTGATTGAAGGCAAAAAGTACCGACTAATGGAGGTCGAGTAAATGCGTAAGATTGAAAAGGAAATCGCCAACAAGATTAAAGAGGCAATCGTAACAGGCTCTATCAATGGCAAGCGGCAGGTGCG
>Ga0208162_1000283_pt1 | contig 29858 bp, 34 predicted proteins | sample CB_VirMetaG_4_FD_184539 | JGI IMG/M metagenome (GOLD analysis project Ga0208162, IMG submission 184539) | Freshwater to marine saline gradient viral communities from Chesapeake Bay - CB_1508_1M Viral MetaG (SPAdes) (version 4) | ecosystem: Environmental > Aquatic > Marine > Coastal | place: USA... | reverse complement strand
GGCTGGTGGTGGGCCTGATCTTTTTTCTCACGTTTCTGGAGATACCCGACAAAAACAAAGACATCGTGACCTCCATCATTGGGATGCTGATTGGCTCAATCTCTATGGCTATCAGCATCTTTGTGGGCCGCGATCCTGATGATGTTGCCAGCCTGAAATCTGAGATTGAAAAATTGCATGACGATCGCAACACACTGATCGCGCGCCTGCGAGACGCGCAGATCGACAAAGACATTTTGCGGCGCCAGCTCGAGGGCCTGCAGGCTATGGTTATCGAGCGCCTCTCTCTGTTTAGTGGCGATCAGCGCCTAGATGACCTCGCGAAGATGAGAGACTCCAAAGAGCTGCCTGAAGAAATCGCGCGCTGGATTCCTGACGAGGAGAGGCCTGCACACAGCCCCCTACCTAGAGCGCCTCGAGGAGCTCCACAGGCAGCACCCCCACCCACCCCATTGCCTAGCAGTAGGGCATTTGATGACATCATGAGAGGTGATGACGATTGAGCTCCTAGACCTTATGGGCTCTGATGTGACTGTGTGAGGGTGCACTGCGTGGCCTAGAACAGCGTAGGCTGCTTAGCTGGCCTGCGCGCTCCTAGCTCCTCTGGTGGTAAACAGCCCCAATGCGCGATCCTGGCTCGAGCAATCTCCGCATACTCTGGCTCACGCTCGATACCCAGAAACTCAAATCCCAGTTGGGCAGCAGCGCAGCCAGTGGTGCCACTGCCACAGAAGGGATCTAGGATCACACCACCCGGCGGGGTGATCAGTTTGCAGAGCCAGCGCATCACTGCCAATGGCTTCACTGTGGGGTGCACATTTTGCCGCCTAGTCTCACCCCGCTGATACGGGTTGTCTATCGGCGTCTCTCTTCCGTCACCCACTGCGCGGGCCTCGAGCCCCACCAGCCCTGCCTCACGCTCCTCTCTGCTGGCCTTACCCTCATAAAAGAAGCGGCTGGCCTCAAAGCCTGCCTGCAGATCAAGGGCTGCGCCTGCGCTGGGATCTAAGAGGATATTGGCTGGCCAGCGTCCATTCTCTGCGCCTGTTATCTGCTGCCCCTCCAACCTGCCTAGCCTGATACTGCTAGGGTCAACATTACTCTCTTTACCCAGCCCGTTGGGATAATGATAAGGCTCCTCCTCACCCCACTGAAGTCTACACCCATCAATATTGAGCCCCCCCACCCCCCACTGCTCCACATTCTCTGCCACAGAGCCAGCCAGTGGCTTGCGACAGAGTAAGATCGGCTCATGCGCTGGCTTGAGGGCTGTGCCCCAGCCAGACCACTGCTGCGCTAGAGGGGAGGCGGGGGCTGTAATATCAAAGGCACCCATGCCCCCATCCGCCCATATAGCAGTGGACCCACTGACACCTGCACCAATTACCTCACGCTCAGCCCCTGCCCGCTTATCGAGCGCTTTACTCACATCATGAGATTTTGGGAACCCACTGCCATATAGCCAGTGCAGCATATCTCTCACCTCGAACCCAGCCAGCCTCACTGCGATCCCCATCAGGTCTACAGTGCGTGAGCCAGCGAAGATCACAGCGTGGCCCCCTGGCTTGAGTACTCGATACACTTCACGCCAGAGCTCTGGCCCGGGCACAAATGCATCCCAGCTTTTGCCCATAAAGCCAGCCCCGCTGGGCTGATACTCTTCACCAGCCAACCACGCTGTGAGCGCTGCGCTCACTGCCCGGGGGGAACAGTTGCCCAGACCGTATGGGGGATCAGTGACCACTGCATCAATGCTAGAGTCTGGCAGGGTTTTCAGGTGATCTATCGAGTCGGCATTGATGACTGTGGCGCTCAAAAGCTGCCCCCCGTCTCCCATGGTTTTCTTTGCCCAGCTGTGAGGTGGGCGCGCGCTGGAGCTCCAGCAGCCCTGCGCTCGAGCGCCTGCCCATCATCCCAGCGCCAGCAAATCAGGTCATAACGTAGGGCGTCGAGCGGGTCTTCTATTCCGCTCTTAATGGGCTGCTCTTTCTTTTTGTCCCATGCGTAGCCAGAGATAGCCTTGCGCAGACTGTTGCCCGGGGCATTACGCCCTGCGTCCCAGACCTCCTGAGTGATGCGGTATTTGCGCTCCCATATGGCCCGCTTGAGGCGCTGCACTCCATTCATGATGTCAGTTTTCACTGGGGAGGTTGACCAGCGCAGCTTCAGGCCCAGCCCATGCGGGGGAGGGTAGCGCAGCTCTCTAAATGTGCTCTGTGCTGTGCGGTCACTGCGCGCGGCGCCTGCCTTATCGCCACACCCAGAGTCTAACCAGATGCGAGGCCCGGGCGCGCTGGCTCTGTGGGCGCGCGGCCATGCAATCGAGAGGATCATGCGGCAGAGCTCCTGCAGGCTGACTTCTTTAGGGTTCAGCTCAGCGCAGATGATGTCTGCATCGAGCTCCTCATCATGCGCGATGATCAGCACGCTGGGCTTTCTAAATCCCCAATCCACTGCAATACGGGCTGTCATGCTCTCCCGGTATTGCCAGCCCTGCACAATGTTCTCCGCCTCTGAAAACTCAGAGTAAACCAGCCCGCTGGGTGGTGCGGGTTGGTTCATTATCATTGCCGCCCGCTCCTCTGGTGGCAGCTGCTCTGTGGCCTTAAACCACTCCTCAGAGAGATTCTCTCTGTTGCTGTAGGAGGTGTGCAGCAGAGGGGTGCAGCCAGCATCCTCTGCGAGCTCCACCCACCACGCCCCCATCACTGGCAGGCCGCACATCACCAGCATAGGAGAGGGCCCGCTACGCAGACGCCCCAGCGCCTTAAAGGCTACCTCCTGCGTCATAGTCTGGGCCTCATCAATGAGCGCCACTCCGCTGGTGGCGTTGATCCCCTCGAGCGGGTTATGGCTGGCATCTCTGGTGCCAGGGCGGAAATAGCTACGGCACCACACTGATGAGCCCGTGGCGGGATCGCTCCAGATGCCCTGAGTTTGATTCCATGTCCACCCCAGAGGCCCCAGCCATTTCTCTATCTCTGGCTGTAGCACTGTGCGGTAGCGCTGCGCTGTATCGGTGATGAGAAGGCTGCTGGTGCCCGGGCGCATATTGCTCACCCATGCGAGGGCAAACACCAGCGCAGAGGTTTTGCCTGAGCCCCACCCTGCACGCACTGCCACCATGGTTTGCTGGCGGGTGATGGCCTCGAGGAGCTCCAGCTGTAGAGGGTTCAATTTGACCATGACCTGAAAATCTGCACACTGTTCATGATTGTGATATTAGTCACACAGGGGGACTGATGCACAAACTAGGCTACCTCAATCGGGATTTGCCATATAGAGGCCAATCACCAACACCCAATCTGCGGGTGATGGGGATCACGGGCACCTATCTGCAATCTGGCTACATCAGCGGCAAAGAGCAAAACCATAGGCTCACGGGCACATCATGGGTGCGCGAGGCTGAGGAGATGCTCGCCACTGATGCCAGCGTGGCAGCCAGCTGGCGCGTGCTCAAACAGACTTTGCTCGAGGCCGCATGGCGCTGGGAGCCTGGCGATGAGAGCGATGAGCTCTCAAAGCGCCTGTGCGAGTATGCCAATGAGGCCTTTGGCTTTGACGGCTACCCGGGGCAAATCACCATCCCATGGGAAGATCAGCTCTCGTATATGTGGGAGTTTGCGCCTATAGGGTACAGGTATTTTGAGGAGCTCTACCGGGTGGCCCCCTGCGCCTCTGGGCAGATGCGCGTCTGGCTCGATAGGTTCGCAGACCGTGAGCCCTCAGCGCACCTACGCTGGGAGAGCGCAGACGGGCAGAACCTAGATGCAGTGCTGCAGGCTACCCGTGGCAATCGCCAGCCGCTGCCCATCCCAGCAGATAAATTGCTCCTGCTCACCCTCAATCAGACGGGCTCTAACTTTGAGGGGCGCGGGCTGCTGAGGCCAGCCTGGTGGTGGTGGCGTTTCAAGCAGCGCACCAGCAACCTGATTGGGGTAGGTGTCGAGCGTTGGGCAGTGGCCACCCCTCGCATCAGCGTGAATCGAGCTATGGCAGAAGAGATGGGGCTCACTGATCATGACATCGACACGATGATTGATCGAGCTGCAGCTCAGGCGCAGGCATATGTGGCGCAGGAGCAATCCTATCTAGTTGATAACCCTGTAGTTTCATTCCAGACATATGGGGAGCAGAAGCTCGACAGCACCCACGCGCTCTCCATCATCCGAGAGTGCGATAACCAGATTGCGCAGAGCTTCCTAGCTCAATTCCTACACCTAGGCATCACTGATACAGGCGCCCGCAGTGTGGGTGAGGTTCATCTCTCAGTGTTTAGGCGCAGCGCGCTCAATCTCTGCGACATGATTGCCTCTAGGGTGGGTGGGGTTGATCGTCGCGCAGCGGGCACCATTGGGCGCCTGATCAGGTGGAATTTCGGAGAGGTCAACCCAGCGCAGCTGCCAGTGCTCAAGCACTCTGGCCTAGATGCTGATGAGCTCGCAGAGAGCCTCGCCAGCCTGAGCACGCTGGTGCAGTTTGGCTTACTCACTCCAGAGGATGATCTTGAGCGCAGCATCAGGCAGCGCATTGGTGCTGGCGAGCTCCCTGAAGAGGCCTCGCGCTCATTCTACGATCGCATCAGCGCCACTGCGCCTGCAGGTGGTGGTGGGCTGGCGCTGGCAGAACGCTATCGCAAGCTCATGAAGGGGGCGGGCAAATGAGCTTCAAGCGTAAGCTGCGCCGCAGCCGCTCACGCCAGCAGGCCACAGAGCAGCTAGCAGAGCGTTATGCCCACATCGATTTCTCTCCGCCTGATGGGGTGCGTGCGGCAGCAGCTCGAGCACTAGAGGTGCGGGCTGAAAAGCCACCCTCGCAGCGGGGCATGACAGCTGTGGGCCTCGCGCGTGCGCGTGATCTATCCAATGGCAAAACCATCAGCCCCGAGACTGCCCGCAGGATGCTGGCGTATTTCACCCGGCATGAGGTGGACAAAGAGGGCTCCAGCTGGTCAGAGCAGGGCAAAGGATGGCAGGCATGGCAGGGCTGGGGTGGGGATGCTGGATTTGCATGGGCTAGGAAATTGGTGAGGCAAATGGATGCAGCAGATCAGAAGCTCGCAGAGCGCACTCCATACCGGGGCGCATTTAATGAGATCACGCTGGCTGAGCTTGATGGGCTGGTGGTGGTGGTGGATGACGGCCAAACCATGGGCCGCCCATTTGTCACCCTCAGCGCAGGCCGGGTCTCATCCCGCCTCTCTGGCGATGTGATCTGTGATGTCACCCCAGAGCACCTAGCTGAGATCAAGAGAGTCTTCGACGCTCGCCGCGCCTCTGATCCTGTGATCATTGACTGGAATCACCAGAGCGCCCCCGGTGGGCAGAGCACGCCTGAGCAGAGCGGTGCGCTGGGTGAGATTATTGAGCTGCGGCTCTCTGAGGATGGGCGCCAGCTGATCGCTGTACCGGTCTACAATCAACGGGGAGCTGAGGTGGTGGCTGCTGCTGGCGGCACCCTCTGGAGCTCCCCTGAGTTTTTCCTAGGTGATGTCTACGCCAGAGAGAGCGGTGAACGCACTGGCTCTGCTCAGCTGTTAGCCGTCACCCTCACCCCCCGCCCACAGCAGGCAGCGTCTGCGCTCGAGCGGGTCACACTATCAGAGGAGATCAATCTGATGGATGCAGCAGAGATTGAGGCTATCGCAGACCTCGAGCAGGCTAAGGCCCTCCTGAAGCAAAAGGATGCGCTTGTGCGTGAGCTCGAGGCCCGTCTGAAGGCCACCCGTGAGGAGATGGCAGAGGATGAGGAGCAGGCAGAGGAGATGGCAGAGGCCAGCTCTGACAAAGAGGAGGAGCAGATGGGTGAGTACAAGCGCATGAGCGAGCAGCTCTCGCAGGCTAACAGCGCACAGGCTGCCCAGATTCAAGCTCTCACTGAGCAGGTTCAGGCGCTCGCAGAGAAAGAGGCCGCCACCCGCCGTGAGGCAGAGATTGGTGCCCTCCTCCGCAGCGGGCGCATCAGCCCCGCAGAGCGGGATGTAGCAGAGCACGCATGGGCGCTGGCAGAGCGCGGCGACTCCCTCTTTTGGGAGATGTTCTCACGGCGTGCCGCAGAGCACGCAGTCTCTCTCTCTGAGATCGGCCATGGCGCCAGCGGAGAGGAGATCTCCCAGGCGACGATCGCCCAGCGCGCTCAGGAGCTCGCCAGCTCTGAGAGCATTACTTTCTCTGAGGCATATGAGCGCCTCGCACGCACTGAGCCCGCTCTCATCAAGAGCGCGTTTGGAGGATTCTGATGAGCGATAACAACAGCACCATCATCTCATGCGTGGCGGCTGCCACCATCACTGCGCTGCAGGTGGTCAAGTTTGACGCCGCTGGCAAGGTCACTCCCTGCACAGTTCAGGGTGAAATCGCCTGTGGTATCGCACAGCGCCCAGCGGCAGCGGGTGAGGTGGTCGAGGTCTGCGTGCGCGGGCTCACTAAGGCGATCGCTGGGGCAGACCTCTCAGAGCAGGGTCTCCTGATGGTCAACAACGCGGGCAAGCTGATCGATTTCGCAGCAGGCGCTGGCCAATACAGCGTTGCTTCTTGGATCCCCAACATCAATCACACCACCACTGCAGACGCTCAGGAGATTTTCATTATCTTCGATGGCGCCTCTGAGCAGGGAGCATAATCGATGTCATCAGGCGGCTACAGCAGTATTCATCCAGTTAACGAGATTCTCACAGGTGTGGTCAATGAGGCGATCCCTAGCGATAGCCAGCTGATCGCAGAGCGGGCATTTGAGCCCATTGAGGTGCAGGATCGCAGCGGCACCATCCTTATCGAGGAGAGCCGCGCGTTTATGGGTGAGGCAGGCGCTGACCCCCAGCGGGCCCCGGGCGCATCACGGCAGGCGCTCTCTCACTTCACCCGCTCGAGCACTACTTACAAGTGCGAGATCTACAGTTTTGCTGACTCGATCCCAATGGAGGATATCGAGGATAGCCAGTACCCAATGGCAGAGCAGATGCGTAGCGCGCGTCGGGTCAAGCGGGCTCTCCTCCTCGCTCAAGAGCAGCGGGCAGCGTCTGTTCTCTTTGATACTGGGTCGTTTGCCAATGCCAGCCCAGCCACCAAATTCAACGCAGCAGGTGGTGAGCCCCTCACCTACCTCTCTGAGCAGATTGATGTGCTCCGGGCTGCTAACCACGGGATCATGCCTGACACCATGATCCTAGGTTATGATGTTTTCCGCGCGCTGGGCCGCAACCCTGAGATGCGTGGCTACATCACCACTGGCGCGGGTGGCGTCGCCTCTGGCAATCGCCTCCTGCAGAATGAGGTGATCATTGAGGTGCTTCGCGATCAGCTGGGCATCCAAAACATCCTCGTTGGTGCTGCTCGACGTGAGACCGCAGTGGCTGGCGCCGCCTCGAGCGAGTCGCAGATCTGGGAAGCTGAGACGATCGGCCTCTACCTCATGCGCGGTGGTGATCCGCAGGTAGGCCGCAGCGGCAATCTCAAGATCATGCCTCTCTGCGCTGTTGATCTCCGATACAAGAGCTACATTGCAGGTGAGTATGACTCCCTTGATATGGTGCGCAAGAACGTCTATGGCGAGCACGTTCAGCAGTTCAAGCTGATCGACGCCACCCGTGGGCGCCTGATCACCAACTGCCTGGCGTAAAGACTAGTGAGCTGCCCGCTGTGCTCACAGCATCACCATTTAGCTGAGTCTGATGGTGATGAGCGTGCACTGGCTGATCTGGCCTCTCAAATCAGAGAGGCCAACACAGCCAGACAGCGGGATCTGTTGAGAGCTACCCGGGCGCAGCTGCGCCTAGAGGCTAGCCTCGACAAAAAACTCAGGCGCTCTCTGCGAGCTGCAAAGAGCGCTGTGACAGATGCAGTGAGAGCTGCCGCTGATAGCGGTGATCTCCCTGCGCTGCGTGGCATGGATAGAGACACCCTGAGCCGCTGGCTGCTAGATGCAGGCCTAGGTGATCTGGTGCTCGATATTACAGAGGCAGAGCGGGACACCCTCGCCAATGTTGAGCAGCTCCTGCTGGCCTCCTCTGATGGGTTTGATGTGAACGCGCTCGAGGGGATAGGGCAGGCGCTGGCTGATGACACCATCTCTGGGATCATTGATGATGTGATCGTGCCTGATGTGCAGCGGGTGGTGCGTGATGCTCTAGCAGGTGCGCAATTCACAGCAGACCCCTCTGAGACGATCGGCTCTCTGGATGCCGCACTGCGCTCTGCAGAGGGCAGGCAGATCACAGAGGCGCGCACCCGCATCACCTCATTTGGGCGTGAGCTCACAGCTGTGGCGGCAGAGAGTGCAGGGGTTGATCACTACCTCTACACTGGCCCGCTAGATGGGATTACTAGGCCATTCTGCAGGCAGCTAGCTGGGAAGGTTTTCACAAAATCTCAGGTGCAAGATCTGCGCAATTATCAGATTGAGCCCCCGCTGGTGAGGGGTGGAGGCTATAACTGCAGGCACACTTGGGCCCCTGTATCTGAGGAGCTGATCGAGAGCGCAGGCCTCGATAGGGGCACCAATGCAGATGTGCGCAGAGCTAACCAGGCAGCAAAGGCAGCGCGATGAAGGCAACGAAGGATCTAGATTATGCCCTCTACTGGGAGGCCCCCAGCCCTCTGCAGGCTGCGCCGACTATTAGCTACACCACCCCAGCGGGCACAGTGCAGGCACCCACCAGCATGAGCGCAGTGAGGGCTGCGCGCACTGTGACAGCTCTAGGTGGGGATAGGCGCACCCTCACCCTCACTGCGGGTGATGACAGCCAATATCTCATTGGCCCCACCACTGGCAGAGCGTTTCTCATCACTGCGGGTGATGGTGTGTTTGCGGTCACAGTTGATCGCCTCGAGGGCACCACTGCGATCCTGGCTGATGTGCTCCCCCGTGGGCTGTCACTCACTGCATCTGCAGAGCTCCGCTGGGCGGGGTACGCGTACACCATCCCAGCAGCCCACACTGGCACCAGAGGTGTGCTGGCATGGCGCATCAGCTACACAGCCACAGCCACCCCCACCAATGAGCCAGTGGGTGCACAGGGCACAGTGCAGATTGTGCGGCACCCATTTGCCACAGGGGTGAGCTCGAGCTCTCTGATCGCACAGATGCCGCAGATGGGAGATATGATCCCACGCAGGCAGCAGGATCTGGAGCCACAGGTGACAGCCGCGCTCGAGGAGCTGGCGCTGCGCATCAGAGAGCATATTGGGCCAGAGCAGACAGAGGACGATATTTTCAACCCTCACGTTTTCGCGCCTGCCCACAAGTATTTGGCAGCACAGCTAGTCTATGAGATGAGCGCGCAATCTGATCTAGCTGATCGGGCTGGAGAGCGCGCAGCTGATCTGCTCGAGCGCGCTCTCAGGCAGTTGGTGCTCGACACTGATGATGATGGCCTCATTGATGCCAATGAGATCGACGTGCGCAGAGCAGGGGGCAGCCCCACTGATGTGCGCGGGGTATTCTCTCTGCCTACCATTGAGCCCACTGCAGGTGAGCGGGAGATTGCGCAGCAATTCCCACGCTGGCGAGGGATGCAGCACTGATGCCCAGCAAGGTCACATTTGAGAGATTTAAGGTGCCTGCCCTGTGGACAGCAGCTGACTCTCAAATGACAGCACTAGACACAGTGGCGCTGATCAAGCGCCGCATCTATAAGGGCATTGATGCCAATGGGCGCCCCTTCTTTAGGTACAGCACTAAGCCGATCTACATCCCCAAAAAGGGAGCGCGCCTTACGCCAAAGGGGGGCAGGCGCTCACGCACGGGGCGCAGCGTCTACTATGCCGGAGGGTACGCAGAATATAAGCACCTCTCACGGCGCCGGGTGGCTGGTGGGGCCAATCAGACAGCAGAGGTAGACCTCACTCTGAGCGGCGCCTTGGTCAACAACATTCAGCCCCTGCAGGTGAGCCGCGCTGGGTACACCATAGGGCTCACACCTGCAGTGCGAGGCTATGGCTACTATGTCAACGAGCGGCGCCCGTATCTGGGCCTCTCTCCCAATGATGTGCGCGTGCTCACAGATGCGGTGGCTGCGCGCATTAGAAAGCGGCTGTCCACATGAGCCAGGGGATCTCATCTGCACTCAACCTGCTGATCGCTCGCCTCGAGGCGCTCACGCCCAAAACAGATCCAACGCAGGGGTTTGTCTGTGTGGATGCAGCGGGTGGGCAGGAGCTCCTCACTGATAGGCGCCCCAACACTCTGAGGCTGTTTGAGATGCGGATCACTACCCCTGCCCATGATGACGGGCAGGCAGGCATCACTGGGCGCAAGCGCTGCACAGTTGAGGTGAGAGTGCGCTATGATGTGCCCCGTGATGTTGGGCTGCAGGAGCGCATGATGGGAGAGGATGCCTCACAGATCATCAATGCGCTGCGCAATCCTAGCTATGATCTCCCCAATACCGGGATCACCAGCCTCATCACAGGTGAGCCCCTCAGCACCCCTGTGCTGGGGCAGGATGGCAATCCCATGGCGATCCTGCTCTCTGTCCCATTTGACCTGCTCTATCAGGAGGCCCTCTAAATGGCTGTCACTCACAGATCTCTATCAATCGTAGGGGAGAGCTCATTCGGCTCATTGGGCGCTGATGGTGTGCCCAGCCCCTCCGGCCTCACGTTTATCAGCATCCCCTGCGAGCGAGACCCCATCGTTGTGCCGGGTGAGCCCCCTGTGTCAGAGCGCACTGAGGCGAGGGATGGCCCGCACGGGCTGCCGCCAGAGCTCGACACCACCAGCGTGGGAGGCACCCGCCAGCAGCGGCGCACTGGCACCCTCTCTGTGCGCTGTGACTTCACCACCCTGGGCAGCAGCGCAGCCAATTATGATGCCACTGCTCTGGGCCTCCTGCTGGGTGCTGGATTCTCACGCACTATCCCGGGCGCTGCCTCTGACACAGTGACAGCTGCAGTGAGTGACAATCGTTTCACCCCTACCGCTGCCGCATCATTCAAGCTAGGTGGGCTGATGGGCATCGAGCTAGACGGGCGCGCAGAGTATGCGCACGTCACTAGCGTCAATGCTGGCGGGGCAGGAGATATTGGGTACAGCCCCCAGCTCAGCAGGGCGCTCAACACCACTGCTCCTGATGTGGTGCGCCTCCTCGAGACCTGGTTTGTTGCTCGAGGCAACAACAGCGGCAGCGTCAACAGCTCTGTTGCGTTTCGCGTTGATGGGGTTGGGGTGCGCAGCTACGCATTTGGGTGCAAGCTGGAGAGCCTCAACATCACGATCGACGGCGGGCGCCTGATGGGCGATTTCGTTTTTCAGGCTGCTCACATCTACGATGACCACGGCTCTGCCAGCGGGCCTATCGAGCCCACCACCCTCACGGGCAGCACGCCGCATTTCCGCAGCTGCTATCTGCGCCTCTCCTCCACTGCGAGCACCAGCCGCACCACCGTGGCAGGGCCCACTGGTGATGAGCTCGACAAGATCGACCTCTCAGTTAGTGAGTTTGATCTCACCATCACCAACACTCTCACCCCTGTGGGGAGCTCCAGCTCTCTCATTGGCATGAGTGATATGGAAGTGTCTGATGTGGTGGTTGAGTGCAACATCACAGTGGATACCCCCAACACTGCGATCGCCAATGACTTCAGAGATGGTGTGATCCGCTCTCTGCTGATCGGCTCTGGACCTGTGGGCGCAGGGCAGGGCATGGCGCTCAATCTACCAGGCGCCTACCTCACAGTTGATCCGCAGATCAGGCAGATTGATGGTGAGATCGTGCAGCAGCGCCTCACCTATTCAGCCTCTAGGTTTGGAGGTGATGGCGGCAGCAGTGATGCAGCCAACAGCCCATTTAGGCTAGCTCTGGGGATCTAACGATGTTTCAGTTTGCCACTGATGCCGCGCAGGAAATTGAGATCGTCTCCACCATTGATCCCGCAGTGCAGGGCAGTGATGAGGACAAGGCAGCATACCTGCGCACCCGCGATGAGAGCCTGCTGCAGACTGAGGGTGCTACACGTTTTGTGGTGCGGGCGCTCACCCCCTCTCAGCGTGAGGCGGCAGAGGTGGCAGCTGGGGTGTACAAGCGGAGCGAGCTGGGGCGGCAGCTCTGGCTGGCTCAGCCGGATGATCCTACAGAGCGAGCCCGCTGGCAGCACAAACTGCCAGAGGATGAGCGCGAGGCGCTAGGCTCCTATGAAGGCTATTTGGCGCGCGTCTATCGTGAGATGATGCGGGCTGGGCTGGTGCGGGTGGTGGGCCATGATGGTGATCCGCTCGAGCTAGTTGATCGCATTAGACCAGATCATCACAGGCAGCTGCTCTGCTCTGAGCTAGTGGCGCATATCCAGACGCTGAGCACCCTCCCCCCAGAGGGAAAATAGCAGCGGGGGCCAGCGTCTGGCTGCAGTACGCTGGCTCCCGGTCTTGGAGCTGTGAACAATGCCAAAGCACCCCGGGGCTGCGTGCGCGCAGGGGCAACTGTGGTGGGCCGTTTCAGGATGGCCTGCCATGGGTGCGCTCTGATGATCAGGGGCGCTATCTGATGGCCTATAGGATCGCTCCAGACTGCGATGGGGGATGGGGAGAGCAGAGGGTGCGCTCCTGCCCTGTGGCCGATACCAACAGACTGGCGCCGCTGCTGCAGGCCTATCAGCGGCAACAAGCTGGGCTCTGCTCTCTCTCTGACCTATTTGATGCACCCACCTGCGCAGTGCTCGACCTATTCGCAGAGCTATCAGCGCAAAATATGCTAGCACAGGCTAGAATGAGAAAACGCGCAGCAGAGGAGGCAGCCCCCCATGGCAGCAGCAGGCACAGTTGAGATCAGGGTTGAGCTAGACGGGGCGGGGCAGGCAGAGAAGGCGCTCAACACCATCAGCCGGGGCGCAGAGCGCGCAGCAGGTGGCTTCACTCAAATGGGGGCAGCCCTCTCTGCGAGCTCCAACAAGGTCACTGCCAGTGTGGGCGGGATTGCGTCTAGTGTAGGCGCGCTCACCTCTGGCATCTCTCAGATGGGTGCAGCAACAACTGGGGCAAGCGCAGGCCTTGTCTCTATGCTGGGGCCCATTGCTGCAATAGGCACAGCGTTTGTGGGGGTGGTTTATGCGGTTAAACGCTACATCGACAGCACTAATGATCTGGATGAGCGCCTAGAGGCGATCAGAAAAGGTGCAGCAGAGTTCACCTCTGTGCTGGAGCAGTTGGCAGATGCAAATATTGAGCTAACTGCAGCAGAGCATCAGAACCTGATGCAGCTAGCCACCAATGCGCAGATGCAGACGGAGTATGTGCAGCTGCTGCGTGAGGGCAATGGTGTCATTGGTAAACGCATCGAGCTTGCTCAAAAGGAGCAGGCCAGAGCCGCTGCAGCCCTGCAAACAGCACAGCAGGAGGCAGAAGCGCAGCGCACAGCGATCAGGATCCGCCTGCAGAATAACAGACAGCTAACAGCGAGTAGGCGCGCTCAGCTCGAGGATCTAGAGGTCAGACGGCTCAGCCATGATGCGCAGGTGGCCTATAATCGGGCCACCCAGCGTGCAGCTAGGATAGAGGCTGAGCTCATCCCATTGATTCAAGAGGCAGCTAAGGCGAGGCGTGAGCTCACGAATGAGCAGGAGCGTTTGACTGAGGCGCAGGGGCGCTCTGCAATCGAGGCAGCAGAGCGCGAGAGAGCCAAGCTGTTGCAGGAAAATGCCAACACCCTGCGCAGTATAGGCGCGCTGCAAATCCAGACAGAGGCAGAGGCGGCTCAGGCGCGCATGAGCACGCTCGCATTTCAGACTAGGCAGCTGCAGAGCCAACAGCACCAGCGCATCTCACAGGTGCGGGCGCTAGAGCAGGCGCAGCTTGAGCGCATCAATAAGGTTTTTGAGTCTGAGAAAGCGGCACTCACCAGGCAGCTGGAGCTGCAGACGATCACTGCGCGGCACTTTAATGATCGCACCACAGCTCTGGAGGCTCAGCGCGCTCGACAGCAGCAGCAGTTTGCCTCTGATCGTGAGCTCGCAGAAACGCTGATCATTGAGAGCGCGATGCAGCGCCGCGCGGCATTAAGGCGCGCTGCAGCAGAGAGGCGCCGCGCCATGGCTGCGCAGGCACAAGCGCAGAGAGAGGCGCAGGAGCGGGCAGAGCTGCAGGATCTAGCACGTCTCGAGGAGGCTAGGATCCGTCTCTATATGGAGGGGGAGCAGCAGCGCATAGCACTCATTGAGCTGCGCCATAATACTGCTCAACAGCTAGCGCAGACTGATGCACAGAGAGAGACAGCCTCTCTAGTGCGCCAGCGTGAGCTGCTCGACATTGAGCGCCAGCGGGCTGCACAGCGTGAGCAGATGCTAGAGAAGCTGCGAGATTTGAGCGCCCAAAATATAGAGCTCATGCACGATCTAAATGCGGCATTTGCCAAGCTGGATGCGTTTGATTTTGGCCCCCTCATCCAATCGGCAGAGCAGTTTAGCCAGAGCGTGCTCACCTCTGCAGTCTCTGCGAAATTCATGGGGGAGAGCATGAAAGCAGCTGTGGGTGAGGCGCTCACAGCGGTGGCAATTCAAGCAACAGTAGAGAGCCTAATGGCTACCGGGCGCGGGCTCATCGCTCTAGCTATGGGCCTGCCAGCTGCTGCTTATTTTCAGTCTGCTCTGGCGTTTGGGACAGCTGCCGCAGTGGCAGGCAGTGTAGGTCATGCGCTCACCCCCGGAGAGAGCTCTGGTGGGGGCGCTGGCAGACGCTCTGGCACGTCTCCCTCTGGAGCTCCACAGGCGGCACCTAGAGGCGCCCGGGGTGATGATGAGGATAGGGCGCCTATCACCATCAATGTGAATATGGGCAATGCTGTGATTTATGACACACAGGCAGCCGCAGAGCGCGCGTTTGCTGATAGGGTGGTGAGGACGATCAACAGCCCGCGCAGAGGTGCTGTGCGATTGAGGAGGAGCTGATGCCTAGCTCAGATAGTGCGCCAAATTTTGCCCTGCTCACAGAGTGCGACCTGCGAGACCTGAGTGAGGTTAATCTCTATTCTCGAGGCAGCACCATCATCAAGATCACAATGCCCGACACAGTATATCTGGATGTGCTGGATTTCCTAAATGGCTACTCTGCCACCCAGAGCCTCACTGATGTGATTGAGTACTATGCCAGCGCAGGAGGCTCACCCACAGCGGGAGGCTGGAGCGTGGCGATCAGTGATGATGATCTGATCACCATCACTCACAGCAGCACTGCGTTTGATGTGGATTATGCAGCGGGCACTGATTATCTGGGAGTAGGCGCAGCCACTGTGAGCTCTGTGACTGTGGGCGCCAATGAGGTGGCCACCATGCCCAACGATTGGACTAGAGGCAGGGTGTTGGGCCCCTGGTCAATCACTCTCACCCCATCAGCTGGTGCCCCGTTCACAGTGATCGCAGATGGTGAATATCAGGATTTGCGCGTGTTCACCCGCGACCCCGCATCAGGCAGCGGGACTGATGCAGATGCAGTCAACTCAACCCTCTCTCTCTCGCATACAGACACCACAGAGCTAGGGCTCTCCGGGCTGAATAGCATCAGGTGGCTGATTGATGAAGAGGGGCACGCAGTGGTGAGCTACCCTAGCTCTGTCACTGCTCTCACATGGCAGAGCACAAAGCTGCGCAATCTGTTGGGCTTCACAGGGAATGAGACACCCTCTGCGCTGGGTGGCTCGAGCATCTACAGCAGACTGCGGGCCAGCTATCCCTGCGCCATGATGCTCCTGCCCACCCGCCCTGTGGAGCGCCACCAGCTCAGCACAGACACAGTAGCCACTGCGCGGCGCCTGCTGGGTGGAGGTATGGTAAGCAATCGCCTCGCCACCTACACCAGCAGCCGCATCTCATTCTATCTCGATGCAGAGGCAGACAGCCGCGACCTGTACCAGCATTGGGGTGATCGGTTTATCCGATATACGGGACCGGGGCAGCGCCTCACCTATGTGGGGGAATGGGGAGACTCGAGGCGCCACACAGCGCCCATGGCTGTGCAGGGTAGCACCTACATCAACTCACGATATGGCACCCTCTACACCATACAGCCAGAGCGGGGGCGCTATATTGGGCGCCTCCTAGAGTCTGAGTTTGATCTCAACTATCCGGGGATGCTGCGGCGCAGGGTGCCGCTCTCCCTCACGATTGAGCATGATGGGGTGGGCTGATGGCTAACTCATTTACTGCACCCACCAGCGGCTCAGGGCTCATCCCCTCACCTGATGCTGTGGTGTCTGGCCAGATCATCCAGGCAGACACCATCAGCAGGCTGGCCAATATGCTGAACTACACGCACGCGCAGCTAGGCTGCTCGCCTGTGGTCTCGCAGGGCTGGCCTGATGGGGTGTTCTCTGTGACGGGCACGCCTGCTGCGCCAAATGCTCGATGGCGCATCCCAATCCCCTCCAATGCCCACTCAACCCTGCTCATTCATGTTAAAGCCGACAACAGCAGCAATGCAGGCAGCATCACGATCGAGGAGCTCACCAACAACAACACCAGCACGATCAACCTGACCTCCACCTCAAGGTGGTATGAGGCCACCCTCTCTGTGGGTGCGCAGGCTGGCACCTACCTAGAGATCACAGCCACAGCAGACGCTACAGCGGGCACCACCACCATCAGCTATCTCTCTCTGCAGTGGCAGCCCCTCACCAGCCCACTGGCGGCAGGGGTGGTGGACAACAAACACAGCGGCTCTGACATCACCCCCATGGGCGCCAATCGGAGCGCAGCAGATAACCCTCTCTCATCAGCTCGAGGGGTGGCGCTGGTGCGCTCATTGACTGAGCTGTCAAAGCGCCCCCGGGTATTCTTCGCTTGGAGCGGGCTGCAAAATGTGGCGCCCGTCACTGCGCCAAAATCTATGCTGCCCTCTGACTTTCAGACTAAATCTGCGCTGAGCCGCAAATGGGGAGGCAGCAGAGCGCGAGAGCATGAATATGAGGCGCACATCTACGCTGCCACTCACAACAATGGTGACGACAGAGAGATCATCTGGCGAGACCAGCGCGCCACCATCCCAGCAGCACAGATTGCGCCAGCATGGCAGACGCTCACCACTGATGAGCCAGAGCGAGTCAGTGAGCGCCCACCCGCTGCTGATCTGGAGCTCCTGCGCGATGGGCCCACGCTGCCTAGAGAGTCTGCGCTGCGCGCGCCTGCATCACCAATCTGGTCAATGGTAGTCTGGGGGCCCTGATGGCACTGATCAACGCATTTGAGGCAGCCACCCCATCACCTAGAGCGTGTATGGTAGATGCGCCAGTGATGGGGGGCACAGTGGCGCAGATGATTGATCTGCTCAATCATCTAGGGGTGGGGCGCTCACGCAGGGTGATTCATGCGAATTTTACTCGAGGGCAGGGCACGTTCTCTGACCTGGATGATCCAACTGATGTGTTCCGCCCGCTGATCATCCCACCCCCCAGCGCTGAGACGCTAGAGATCCCGTTTCTCAGCTCACCTATTGGGCGGCACTTGTTGCTCTTTCTCACCATCCAGGCATCAGGCACCACCCCCTCCCTACTGGCTGAGCTCTACAAGCTCGACACCACTGGCTCACCTCACACCCTGATTGATGCGGGCTGCCAATGGGACACAGTAAACAATCGGCTCACGCCCACGATCGAGCAGCGCGGGGTGCCAGTCTATCCTGTGCAAGTGATCGGCACAGGGGCTCAGGTGCAGGCTGCTAGCGGTGGCGTGGATGATCCGCGCCCGCTAGTGATCCCCCTAGCCAACAGAGGAGAAAATCTGATGTTGCGCCTCACAGCCGCTGAGGTGAATGTGGAGGCAGTGGACATTTTTGAGCTGTACGAGGAGAGTTGGGCGTGAGTCTCACTGATCAAAATCAGAGGCGCAGGTTTGCTCTCGTGATCGCAGGGCTGCCGCAGGTTTACTACTCTGGCAGCTCCGCTGGCCTCTCATCTGTGAGCGCGATTGGCTCAACCCTCGCAGGGGTGGCGCGCACGTTTTCTGAGAGCATCATCTCAGTCTCCGACTATGGCGCAGAGCTCGAGCCCATTGGAGGTGTGGCGAGCTATCAGGCCATCACCATCTCTCTGGCAGTGGATCGCAGGGGGGGCGCATCAGAGCCTGGTACTGTATTCTCTAGGCTGGGCCCTCGAGCCACTGGCGCCTCTCATGCGTTTCTCCTCGAGCCGATCAGCCACACAGACACCACCCCGATCACAGTGGATACTGATCGAGACCTCTCCGCCGTCTACTCTGCAGGAGACCTCTGCCACATTGATGCTGAGACATTCAGAGTCTCAGGCACCACTGGCGGGGCCTCTCCAACGATCACCCTAGATCAGCGCGGGGTGGGTGAGACGCCTATTCAGGATCACCAGCTAGGGCTGGCTGGGAGCAATAAGCCAGAGCTCACTGATCAGGTGGTCTACTGGCGGGGGCGCCGCGCCTCAATCTGGGTGAGCTCTGGGCGCAGTGATGGCAGTTGGGGTGATTGGGTAGAGCTGATGAGAGGCTTCCTAGACAATACCCCAGAGGTTGATGATGGGGTGGCGATCACCCTCGAGGTGGTGCCCCTCACAGCAATGGTGGATGAGGGGCTCACTGGCGGAGTGAGCAGACAGACCACACTGCTGCACGGCTACCATGATTTTGAGGAGGGGGTGGGCGATACCTTTGAATGGGCCTGCGGCATTGGCTGGGGTGCATTTAATCCACAGGATATGCCCAACATCGTGGGGGAGGGGGCTGCGACCTGGAGCAGCCATGCTGCCAACAACATCGTGGACACAGGCGGCCATGATCACCCCACGATTTTTGACATCACCCTACAGACTGCAGACGGGCAGCCCTACACTGAGCACCCGCGCATTGGCAGCATCTTCCTGCGCTATAGGAACGCAGACGGCACATCATCAACGATCACGCTGCGCGTGGATGCCTACCACTATCATGGCGCTGACCTAGAGGGCTATGAGCTCGATCAAAATGTGCATACCTACAATTTTGGGCCGTTTCAGCATGGCTACCTGACGCCAGTGCTGGAGCTCCACAGATACACCATCCCATCAGGCGTGAGGCTGTGGCCTGCAGAGTTTATCGCAGGCTACAATGCTGCCAGCCCAGCAGATCAAACTGGCCTAGCTGGCGGGTTTCTCAAATGGGCCATCAGGGAGACAGAGGGGCTGCTCTATTGGGATCTAACACCCCACATTGATGCGCCGCTGCGGGCTGCCGTCTACACATACAGCAACTGGGCCGCATGGCTGGGTGATGAGCTGCCCCGCTACTATGACGCCAATGGGCCCCAGCTGCCGCTCGCCCCTGTGCAACAGATGGTGCTGCCCATTGATCCTGCCACCTCTGGCGCGGAGACCTACCCGAGGATCTGGCCAGACGATCGCTCACTCAATGAAGCCACCCTCTACCCTCGAGAATGGCGGCAGCAGGAGCTCTCCCGGCAGAGCTACAGGTTCAGAGATTATGCTCTGGGGTGGTGGCAGCCATCAGAGCGCATCCTGCTGATCAGTGAGCAGATCGCTGGCATCCCTAGCGCAGCTGGGGCACAGACATTCTTTGTCTCTATTCGCTCCTACGATAGGCGCAGAGATGAGGAGATCACCCAATATGTGCGCGCCACCCATCAAACAGCAGTCACCTATGACGGGGCCACTGTAGGCTATCGCTTGCACCTATCCCGACGCCAGCGCACCAGGATGGTGCCTGTGGTCGATTGGGCCAGCCGGGGCACAGAGAGCAGGGCCATCGTCAGCAGCTCTGTCAGGTTTGAGGATGCCAGCCCCGGAGAGGTGTTGCTCACCCTGCTAGAGAGCGGGGGTGGTGGGGGCATTAATGGCACCTATGACACCACAGGGGTGGGGCTCAACATCAGCAGCACCTTTATTGATGAGGACTCATTCCTCTCATTGGGTAGCGGCACCCGCATCTCAAACATGACGTTTAGCCTGGCTGGTGATGATGTCGAGATCAGAGATATTTTTGAGAGTGTGCTGCGCTCGATTGGTGCAGCCATGGTGCTGCGCCGCACCAGCACAGCAGGCGCACGCCTCAAGCTCACGCTGGTGCCAGTAGGCATGGAGGTGGCCACCAGGGTGAGCCAAACTGTGAGCGCTGGTGATTGGCTGGCAGATCCGCCACCTAGCTGGGGGGTGTTTGAGGCGAGCGTCAATCAGCTGCAGGTGGCCTACGATTACGATGAAGATGAGGCAGAGTTTAGGGGTGAGGTGACGATCAACAATGAGCGGGCCATCAATGCCTATTCACAAGAGCGGCTCTCCCTAGACCTCAGCCTCTACGGCGCCACTGCAGAGGAGCTGGCGCAGAATACCGCAGACATCTACTCTGCCCTGCGCCCTGTGTTCACCCGCATTTTCAGGATTGGCTCTGATCCCGTGCGCCTCTGGCGGGGCACAGTTGGATTTCACTTAGGGCACCTGCTCGAGGTGGGCGCCTATGTGCAGGTGAGCTCTCCAGAGCTGCGCGGCTATGGTGACTCCTATGGTGTCAATGCAGGGGTGGGGATGGTGCGCAGTGTGCGCCAGAGCCTCACAGGTGAGGGGGTAGAGGTTGAGGTGCTGCACTATGCGTTTGGCAGCGCTGGGTGGAATGTGGCGGCAGAGCTCAAAACCATCACCAATGCCACCACGATTGAGGTGGAGAATTTCACTTATGGTCGCGGGCAATCCCCTACAGGTGTCACCCGCTATGATGTGGAGTTCTTCAGCGTGGGTGATGTGATCGATTACATCCCGCCGGGTGATGAGGACTCTGCCACCACCCTCACGATCGCCAGCATCAGCGGGAATGAGATCACGTTTAGCGCGGCGCACGGGATAGCCAGCGCCGTGGGGCATATCGAGCCCACCACCTATAACTCAGCCCCGGCCTCTCATCAGGCGCGGGCATACCTGGCAGACGCAGCGGGCACGCTGGGCACTGCCGCCAATGATGGGCAGGAGTATCTCTGATGGCGAGACCTTCAAACAAAGATTTGATCGAGCGGGTGAGAGGATTGGAGGCAGAGCTGCTGGAGCTCCAGAGCGGGGCAGATGCGCAGGCCACCCACATCAGGCACCTGCGCAGAGAGGTGGCCTCAATGGCGCTCGACCTACCCGCAGGCGAGGGGCGCATGGGAGAGGGGGCGCTCACCTCAGAAGTGCAGGCAGCAGCAGCTGTGGCGCTCGAGCGCGCTCAGGCAGAGTTTGAGCGTGATGTGACAGAGCCCGGGCTGGGTGGAGACTGGCAGCGCATTGATCCCTACATCAGAGGTGATGAGGGGCTGCAGTGGAGCTGGGAGGAGCCCTATACGCGCAATGGGCAGTTTGCCTGGTGCGGCGCATTTGCCGCTCAGTGCTGGGCCTCTCTGCTCCCGCAGATCCGCAAAAAGACCTTCCCCTCAACCTATCGGCTTTGGCGAGATTGGCAGGCGCGCAGGGTGCCCGTTGATGGGATGCAGCCGGGTGATATTGTGGTAGTGTTCAATGACTCAGCCAGCGCGGCAGATAGGAAGGCTAAACCCTATGGGCAGCACATCACCATCTGTAGAGAGCTCGCAGGAGACGCCTACAGCACCTTTGAGGGAAACGCTAGAGCCTATGGGCCCAGTGGAGACTACAGAGAGGGAGTTGGCTCAAGAGAGCGCAGCATCTCCTCCATCGCAGCAGTCTACAGGCCTCAAGCTCAAGACCTTGCTTGAGGCGATTGGTGGCCGAAAAATGGCTGCCTATCTAGTCTCAGTGATCGCCACCTCTGCGCTGGCTCTGATGGGTGTGGCTACCACTGAGGTGCTGCTCTCCATCCAGACTGCGCTGGGGGTGTTTGTTGGCGGCAATGCCGCAGAGCACAAGTTCTCAGGGAGGGCTCAATGAGAGTGAACAAAACACCACCCCAGCAATCTGCGGGGTATATCGGCTCAATCGACACCAGCACCAATGCCAGCACAGACTGGACTGATGTAGTGAGCACTGATGTGCAGGATTCCAAAACGGGCAGCGCTATGCCTGCTGGGCTGCAGTTTATCAGTATAGGTATACGCAACACATCAGCTACGGGCAGCGCCTATCTCAAGCTGCGCGCTCGAGGTGGCGCCGCAGACCCAGTGGCGGCAGAGATTGAGATCCCGGCCACTGCTGCCATCTCCCTCCCGATCGCGGCCACAGCTGGGGCAGTGATCACAACGATCGCATACAAAAAGGCAGCGGCAGGGGATGAGCTGATCTTCCTGCTGGGCCTCTCTGATCCCACAATTTAAGGAGCGCAGATCATGACATTGATGATTTCTGGTGGTGGTGGTGGTGGTGGTGGCGCAACGGCTCTGGGTGGGCTCACTGATGTCACTCTGGGGGTGCTGGCTAATGGCCAGATCCTGCAGTACAACAGCGGCTCTGGGCAGTGGGAAAATACAGCCCTCACGGGGCAACTCACATATCAGGGCGCATTTGATGCGAGCACTGGCACCCCTGCTCTCACCAATGCGCTCAAGGGTGATTTTTATGTGATCAGCGTAGCGGGCACCCAGTTTGGGCAGAGCTGGAGCATTGGTGATCACCTCATTGTAAACGCTGATATGGGCGGGGTGATTGACCCCGCCAAGATCGACAAGATCGACAACACAGAGACAGGCCTGCAAGCTGTGGTAGACGATACCACCCCGCAGCTGGGTGGCGCGCTCGACGTGAACGGCAATGCGATCGTGTCAGCAGCAGCAGGCAACATTGCGATCACCCCAGACACGACGGGCAGCATTGTGCTGGATGGCCTCAACTGGCCGCAGGCAGATGGAGCCAATGGTCAGGTACTCCAGACAAACGGAGCGGGGCAGCTCTCATTCACCAACCAGGCAGCAGGATTGGCAGCTGTTGTGGATGACACCACCCCGCAGCTGGGTGGAGCGCTCGACGTGAACGGCAACGCGATCGTGTCAGCAGCTGCGGGCAATATCGCGATCACGCCAGACACCACGGGCAGCATTGTGCTGGATGGCCTGAATTGGCCACAGGCAGATGGCTCTGCCAATCAGGTGCTGGTCACCAATGGTGCAGGGCAGCTCTCATTCACTGATCAGACAGGGCTCACTGATGTTGTGGATGACACCACCCCGCAGCTAGGTGGAGCCCTCGACGTTAATGGCAATGCGATCGTGTCAGCGGCAGCGGGTGATATTGCGATCACCCCAGACACGACGGGCAGCATTGTGCTGGATGGCCTCAACTGGCCGCAGGCAGATGGTGCCAATGGGCAGGTGCTGGTCACTGATGGAGCAGGGCAGCTCTCATTCACCAATCAGGCAGCAGGGCTGGCAGATGTTGTGGATGACACCACCCCGCAGCTAGGTGGCGCGCTCGACGTGAACGGCAATGCGATCGTGTCAGCGGCAGCGGGCAACATTGCGATCACGCCAGACACGACGGGCAGCATTGTTCTCGATGGCCTCAACTGGCCTCAGGCAGATGGCTCTGCCAATCAAGTGCTGGTCACCAATGGTGCAGGGCAGCTGAGCTTCACTGATCAGACAGGGCTCACTGATGTTGTGGATGACACCACCCCCCAGTTGGGTGGTGCTCTGGATGTGAACGGCAACGCGATTGTGTCAGCAGCAGCGGGCAACATTGCGATCACCCCAGACACCACAGGCAGCATTGTGCTGGATGGCCTCAACTGGCCGCAGGCAGATGGAGCCAATGGGCAGGTACTCCAGACAAACGGAGCAGGGCAGCTCTCATTCACTGATCAGACAGGGCTCACTGATGTTGTGGATGACACTACCCCACAGCTGGGTGGTGATCTGGATGTGCAGGCCCGCATCATCACCACCTCTACGGCTAACGGCTCGATCGGCCTCGAGCCAGACGGCACTGGCAGTGTAGTGGCCAGGGGCACAGGTGTGGGGCTCACGCCTGGCACAGTGACTCTCAACTGTGAGCAAAACTCTCACGGGGTCGCGCTGCAGTCTCCTCCCCACTCTGCTGCTGCGAGCTATACGCTCAAGCTCCCCACCTCTGTGGGGACCGTTGGCCAGCTGTTGACCACAGACGGCAACAATCCAGCGCAGCTGAGCTGGTCTACTGCATCTGGCGGGGGCTCGAGGCCGACTGTCACGACCGACTCCTCCGGGACCAACTCAACCATCTCTAATCCCGCCGCCTCGGTCCTCGAGGACATTTACCTTGTCGATAATGGCGCCGCCGCTGTCGTGATTACGCTCCCGACAGTCACGGGCAACAGCGGCTACAAAGCGCAGATCAAGCGCCTCGGGACCGCAAATGTCACGATATCTCCGGCCTCGGGGACCATTGACGGCGCAGCTAATCAAGTTCTCTCAGTGCAGTATGCGGCGCTCACGCTGACTACTGACGGGTTTAACTGGTTCATCATCTAAGGGGGCTCCGATGACTCATGAGATCCCGACATCAGCAAAGACAACGACGTGCGCATTTTTCACCTTTACGGGGACACCGACGCTATCAAACCCATTGACACCTGTGCTCGTGGGGAGCTCGACGGGGACAGGGATCACCATCTCCAGCAATGATATTCAGCTGCCTGCTGGAGAGTATGTGCTGAGATTTTTTGGCGCGATCACCCGCACAGCTGGATCTCTCGATAATATGCGTTATCAGTGGCGGCAGGTGGCAGGGGCGCTCATTGGTGTTGCTGGGGCCAGCAATAGAGCTGACTTTACCACTAAGCCTGCATCGATTGACCCAGCAGACGCGCATCTTGTCACTGCCACGGGCACTTCTGTGCAGGTGGAGATCACTGGCGTTGATCCATCTGTGGTGCTCGACACTGCCAACTCTCACGCGGTGATCTGGAGGGTCTCATGAGTTATTCGCCGCCCCTCTTTCAGACCGCAGTAGCCGGTGACACGATGACTCTGCTGACGGGGGCCCAATCCCTATCCAATGGCTCGCCCACTGCCAGCAGTAGCAGCGCGGCGTGGATTACTCTGCCGCCAACGACAACAGATGGCGTAAGCTTTGCCGCGCCCGTGTTGATGCGCGCTGTGCCTATCTCTGAGCGGCATTGCCGATCGCGCGTGGGAGACGCTAATGATAGCACGAATTACAAGGAGCAGGCTGGCGTCTACGTCTGGCTCTCGCCCACGTCCTCACATGATATCTATGAGATGACGAGTGATGACGAGTGCGTCTTTTATCGCTCCCAACCCTCCACAATTCTCCTCGAGGAGATTGAGGGATGGGTTGGTGGTTCCGGCTATCGGGTGGAGTTCAACAGCACCTACAATCACTCGATCGCATGGAGGCTTGCACCATGACCTACTCTGCCCAAGCAGACCAATTCGATTATGTCGAGCCATCCGGGTTAATGCGATTCTCTAACTCCAACGGCACGCCCACTTTCACCGCTGGAGATAGGATTTATCTCGCTGACTCAGATCACCTATCTGGCGCCGATGTCGCGACTATCACGGGCGTTGGGGTTATCACTCTGCCTGCGGGCTACTATTACCTCCTTGAGGGCTCTGTAAGTGTTGGAGATACATCAGGAACTTCATCCGGGCCTCTAAATCGAGAGATATACACCCGATTCTATAACGAGACAGCTACGGCGTATATCGGGACTGAGAGTTACCAAAATACTATTCCGGCAAATCAGTCTACTGATGAGGGAGAAGTACCCCTCTCCCGCGATGAGACCGCGCGCTGCTGGGTTGACGCAACGGGGGGTGCCGTCGATGTCAGTTGGAAGGTCACAACTGCTAATTACAATTTCAATGAGTCAGATGCGCTCTACCCTAACTCAGCCGCTCCGGGTGAGCTTTGGGTAGGGTACACCCGCTGCCTGATCTGGAGATTTGACTGATGAAATTTGAGAAATACCACAATCACCTGATCGCGCTGGCGCTCACCATCTCCTCGGTGATGGCGGGACGCTGGAGCGTCAGCACGCCCAATCACCAGCAGGAGTGTGCGCCAGAGATTGAGGCGCTCGAGGTCTGCGGGCGGCAGGTATCTGCACTCGAGCAGACGCAGACGCAGGCGGAGGGGCGCGGGCTGGAGCGTTGCGTGCAGCGTGAGCGCGAGAGCTGCGAGGCGCGCATCCGGGCAACAGAGGAGGCAGCCTCTCACCTGGATTGCATCATCTGCCGCCAGCGCTGCCCAGACGGGGCAATCCCATGAACAGCGCGCTAATCCTCACCCTATCAGGATTGCTCGCAGCCCCTGCCCCGCAGAGCGGCCTACAGCCAGAGCTCTCACAGCGCCTCGAGGTTGAAGCGCACTGGCTTGAGCAGGGGGCGCCCGCACCCCGTGCAGGGTTCCTGGTGCGCCGGGTGGAGCTCGCGCGTCTCATTGGGGAGATCCAGACGCAGGGGCGTGCCTGCGAGGGGCGCGTGCGTGATCAGCAACAGCTCTGTATGCGAGAGCTGGCGGCCAACACTGCCCGCTGCGAGGAGCGGCTCGCGCCCATCACCGCGCGGGTGGAGGAGCTCCAGACAATCGAAGATCAGCTCACTGAGCGTCTCGCGCAGCAGCGCCGTGAGCTCTGGTGGTGGAAGGTGGGCGCCGCAGCAGGTGGCGGCATCCTGGCCACTGCGCTCACTCTCTCACTGGCTCGATAGGGGGACGCCCATGGACAGCATCACGATCAGCGGCGCCGCAGTGTTCACAGCGCTGGGGCTGGCGTGGCAGTTTGCCCGGGTCAAAGCCGAGCACGCAGCCCGCATGGCAGTGCTTGAGCAACGGGTAGTCTCACTTGAAGCCAGGGCAAAATCTGTTGACCACACCCTAGACGCAATCCGAGCGGAGCTCCAACAACTGCGCGAGATGATGGCGAGGCTTGAGGGGCATTTTAAGCGCACCCCCATGCCACGCTAGCGCCTACCTAAAGAGCTCCCGCAGCAGCAGCAGCAGGATCAGCATCAGGAGTGCAGACTCCATCACTCGACCTCCCCCGGCAGCAGCACAGGGTGGGCCTCATAGAAGGGGCCATCTAGGCTGAAATGCTCATCTACCAGCCGGGTGAGCGCCTCATAGTCACGGGGGGGCGCCACCCCTGCCCCGCGCAAATAAAGCATGGCTGTCTCCATTGGGATCTTGCGCTCACCCAAGATCTGCTCTAGGCGCAGCTTGATGTGCTCTGGTGGCCCTGCGGGCGCCGAGGGGCGCGGGGGCGCAGAGGGGGCAGGGGGAGAGCTGGGGCGCTGTGGCGCGGGTGGTGCGCTGGGGGCCTCTCCGGGCGCGAGCTCTGGGAGCCCCACCACCGCTGCGAGGGCATCAGTATCCTCACCCTGAAAAAAGGCGGCCTCCTCCGTGCTGTAGGTGTTGGCACCGCTGCCGCCTGAGCCAGTGGTGATGTCGCTGAAGATGAGCGTGGCTGCCTCAGTTTTAGCTCTCGCCTCCAGCATCCGAGCAGGATACTGGCGCCAGGTGTTGCTGTTGGCGAGGCCCGCGCGCTGCGCATCTGCCATGGTCCAAGAGATGCGCTGGGGGCTGCGCCCTTTGCGCTTGATGTCGAGCACCACCGCATTGGCGCTACGCTCTACCACCCGCAGATCTTCCAGCAGCCCGCTGCGCTCGACATCACCCCACTGCAGAGCAGCGTGCTCGCTCAGCTTGCCCCCGCGCATGATGTGCGCGTTTTGGAGCGTCTGAGCCATGTTCAACCCTCGGGGCTCACCCATGGCGCGCCACGCATAATAGACATCAGCGGCGCCCTGCTTAGCATAGCTGCTGGCGCTGATGCGCTCTGCCTCACGCATCTGGGCCTCTGCCCGCTTCTCCTCCAGCTCCAACTGGGTGAGCTCATTCTGGAGCTCCAGCTGCCGCGCCTGCGCGAGCATGAGCCGCGCTGCGGCCTCGCGCTCGAGGAGCGACACTTGCTTCTCATTGGTGATCATGTTCATCTGTTTGCCTCTCCTCCTCGCGCCTCATTGCCTGTGTTGGGGTAATGGGGCGCGGGGTGCTAAATCGCTGAATTAGAAGTGCGGGCGCGCTGCCCAGTTGAGGATCTCGAGCAAGATAAGCCCCCCTATCAGTGATACTGCTAGCAGGCCCAGCCACTCTTTCAGATCACTGCGGGGCGCTGGGGCATGGGCTGGGAATGGTGCTCGCTCACGCTTGCTGGCGCGATACTCTTTTCGGCAGATGCGCCGCTGTTTAGCTCTAGGCATTGTCTCTCTCCTCGCAGTCTGAGCATTGGAAAATTGCCGTGGTGAGGCTGGTATAGGTGAGCACCTCATATTCTCCGCCGCACTCACACTGCGCGTTGGAGCAGCTCGCCTCTCCCCAAGTGGGTGGATAGTCGCGCAGCCAGCGCTCTGCCGCGAGATAGCCAGCGGGCGCCACCCATGGGGTGGCTGGGTCTGCCGGGTAGTCCTTGATCGCCATCTGGTAGTTCATTCTCTCCTCCTCAGTGCTGGGTGGTGGCGCGCAAATCGTGCAACTGCGCGCAGGGATCACAGGTGAGAATCACGCCTTGCTCGCCTCGATAGTCGAGCAGCTCCAGCCCCCACTGGCCCAGAGAGCCGCAGCAGGCGCAGCGGGCAGTGATGGTCAGATCGTCGATGTCGCGCACCCTGCGGGGGAATTGCCCATGCGCGCAGTAGATGTGGCGGGTGGTGGGTCGATTGATCACGCGCATCAGGAGTCTGCCCTCTCGCGTGGATTGCCCCCCCAGCCAGAGGCAGAGCTCTTGCGCAGCAGCTCAAGATCTGGCTTGGCGCGCTGGCGCTCTGCCTCTGTGGGCGCGCGATCGTCTACGCTGTAGAGGTACCAATCTCGCCAGCGCCCAGTGGCCCCCCAGCAGGCGACACAGGCGCAGGCCCTGTAGATGTACTCCAGCCCATCCAGCGTGTTGCTGGCCTCGGAAACGTCAAATTGCATGAGTCTCTCCTCTCGCTGTCTGTCTGCGCTCAATCTCTGACTCCAGCATCTGCCGCACCAGGGCGGAGCGGCTGAGGCGGGGCTCACCCTTGCGGGCGTGCGCTAGCTCTGCATCGAGCTGCTCGAGCAGGTGGCGCGGCAAACGCTGGTTATAGGTGATCATCTGGATGCTCATCTCTCTCTCCTCTTGCTGTGGGGCAATCAGCCCCCCCCTCCCCTCGATGGGAGTGAGAAGATATTGACAACACGCATAGAGATTGTCAATACATTATTTGCACCCATCGAGAGGAGAGAGAGATGAGCTGCAAACCGGGGCCCCATGCCCCATCATTCTCTGACCTGCGCGCCATCTGGCAGGCGCCAGACTTGAGCCCGGGGGCGCGGCTGGCACTGCTCGAGCTCACGACATACCTGGACTACCAGACGGGGCAGCTTGGGCGTGGCCCCCGCGCGCGTATCGTCGCGCAGCTGGGCTACTCTGAGCGGCAGGCGAGCAATCTGCTGCAGGAGCTCAAAGGCAAAGGCTATGTGCGGGGGCGCCGCATCATCATCCCCCAAACTGTGCAGGATAGTGCACAGGTGCAGAATAGTGCACATGTGCAAGATAGTGCACAGTTTGGGGTGCAGGATAGTGCACCTGAAATGGGCAATAAAGTGCACACTAAATGTGCAGTTTCTTTCCCCCCATACCAACACTCACCAACATCTACCAACAGCAGAGAAACGGTAGAGCAGACTGAGCGCGCAGACGCTGGCGCCCAGCAGCCGGGTGAGCCAGAGGCGCCCGTCACCTCTTCCCCTGCCTCGGGTGATTGGGATTGGTGGAGCTCGCCAGCACCCCAGCCCGAGCCCGAGCTCGAGCCCGAGCCACAGCCAGAGCCCACCCCCTACTTCGCGCGCCTCTCATCGTCAATCGAGGCTTACCACCAGCAGTTCAGAGGAGAGAATCATGAGTGAGCTAATTCATATCGGGGGCGCAGTCGATCGCCTCTCTGCTGTGCTCGAGGGCTTCCGCGCAGGCGCACACCGTAAAGAGGCCGCAGAAGCAGAGGCGCTCGAGCAGCCCCCCACCTCCCTG
>Ga0208162_1000281_pt1 | contig 29889 bp, 41 predicted proteins | sample CB_VirMetaG_4_FD_184539 | JGI IMG/M metagenome (GOLD analysis project Ga0208162, IMG submission 184539) | Freshwater to marine saline gradient viral communities from Chesapeake Bay - CB_1508_1M Viral MetaG (SPAdes) (version 4) | ecosystem: Environmental > Aquatic > Marine > Coastal | place: USA... | reverse complement strand
TTGGGCGTCGTAAACTTTTGTAGCTGCACCGTCGATTTTCTTGCCTCCTGCTGGGCTTACCGTCAAGGTGTTTGCCGACGCGTCTATCTTCTTTACAAATGTCCAGTTACCTATCAATTCAGGATTGCTCACACTTGGTAAAGTCAATGTTATATTGCCGCCAGAACAATCAAAGTGGTATGCCATCTTAAACTCTGGCAGCGTTCTGTTGGAAGTAACCGTTTCTACAGCGGTACTGCCGTTTATCAATTTGCCGTTGATGTAGGTAACTCCAGAATCAATTACCTCTTTGTTGTTAGTGTTGATTAAAGTAACATCGCTCACCCCTCCGAAAATCACGTTGTTGTTTCCGGTAATCATTATCCTTTCACTCTCTGCTCCTATTATATTGCCATCTCCTACAATAGTTGATTGCCGTGCGCTTGGTGCTATTTGGTTGTTATTGCCGTACACACTTATCGATCTGTTCGCATCGTAGCTATTACCATCTCTTGGTATATCACCACCAGTTACCTTTGGTTCTACGAAATCTACATTGCCATTATACGCCCCCTCCAGATCAGTCTGCAAACTTTGGAAAGCTGTACCCTCTTTGATCTTTAGGAACTCACATTGGGTAATTGAAGGGTTAACAGGATCGTAATCATATACCCTATGCAGTCTAAAAAACGCATCCTTAAAATAATACAGCTTCCTGAAGGATAGCTGCTCGATGTCGTCAGGCTCCAACCAAAACCACGCCTTTACTACCTTGCTATTTTGGTCTGTAATCTCGTCAATAAACTTTCGGTAGTATTCATTGTAAAGATTGGCATTAGTATATTGTAACGCTTGGAAGGTAGGCTTGTAGTAAACCTTTAACGGCACATCCCACGACAAATCAAACGTCGGTGTATATGGGTGATCTAAGTGTCCGGCATAGGGGTACTCGGTTATGTTCAATGTGCTGCCAGTTACCACGTCTGTAATTAAAATTCCCTGTTGAGCCTGAACCAATCCGCCCCATATTAAAATCCTGATGTTCCCTGTGTATGGTGAAACCGTCTGACCATCGGACTTTATGATCGTGGAAAGCACCACATCGCCTGTACCGCCGTCGTTTAGTGGAGTTGGGCTAAATATGACTTCCGTTAGTTTCTCCTCTTTGTAGAAGTCTGTATCTACATACTCTATCTTTTCGCCGTAGATTTCCCCTTCTTCGGCTAAATACTTTTCATTGTAGTAATCTTTGTCCTCTTTGTATCGGTATCTAAATTGCCCCACGTCCAACGCACCTACAGGAATAATCTCCATCTCGCTATCGTTGTCCAACTTGTATGTCCAGTCCTCTTTGTTGGCTTGTAATGGTTGTAAATAAAAGTCATCGCGCGGTTCGATCTTGTACGTCTTGTCGCCTGTTTGTTGAACGTACAGATTGAACATTCTGATTAAAGATGTCAAAAAGTCAGCTTGCCGAATCTTTTGTGGAATGACCGTAGCCATGTCAACCGTGTTCCCAGAATAAAGCCCTTGATTGTCTATTTTGTTCAATAAATAGCTTCCTGTCAATATCCTTAAATCGTAAGTTCCAGTCTTTAATGTGGAAGGGGTAGCCACATCGTAGAACTGCATGGCATGGCCGTTTGGTATGGAGTTCACCGTAACAAATGAACCGTCGGTAAAGTAGTCGTAACTTCGTCGTGCCGTTGTTCTTATCCTTACCCTTACCCTATCCCCTGCAGATAAGAATATATTTTGTGCCGTTACAAATACACTATTTGGGGGATTAAAGTTTCTCGGTGGTGGTGCGCCTCCTTGTAAATCAACTAAAAAATCATCATCAGGATATGTAGGTGTTGCGCTTGTCGTGTAGGTCGAAGCAAATGCCGTGTCAGCATTTATCGCGCAAGTTTGCGTCATGCTTATTATACTCCATGTTGCACCGCTATCTGTGGACTTTTCAATGATAGGGTTGGCACTTATGTAGGTGGTAGGCTTGTACGTTGATCCGCCATCTGGACTTGTTACTGTCCATGTCATACCCAAATAAAATAAACCGTTCAAATCATACCTTCCTGTATAGTCAACTTCCCAATAATCTAAAGTCAAATCGAACTGGCCGTTGGTATTAAAGTTTAAGCCAGTAGAATCATCGTTAAAATCTACAGGCGTGTTATCAATGTTTGCAGAATCGAAACCAGTCTGGGTTAAAATGTCGGTTTGTACTGTACTTTCCCTTGATACCCTGAACTGCCTTTCTAATACTTGGGCTGCGCTCAACTCCATCCGGTTGCGGTTGAATGGAATAATCAGACTTTTGAACCTTGCAGAGTTGAAAAAGTCCGAATCGTAATTAAAGCCAGTAGCAGAGAATATCCTATCTACATACTCCTTTACATATACCGCAGGACGAAACCACCCCATTTCCCACGAATAGCGATTTGAGGAATATCCGTTATCAATCATAGGATAAACGTAACCCTCTCCGGTCGTGGCCGTCCAACTGTTCTCAATGGTGGTTAAATCCCATGTGTGGTTGAGGTCGGACAAATCCAGATCTTCCAGAAGTCCGTTGCCTATTGAACCGTACAAGTCCATTATCTCACCGGCTATAACTACATCGTAACTGATCTTCCGGTAATTGGTTTGTCTGATAGACTTCAACTGTGCATAGCCTTTGAATTGGAGAATGTCATTTACATAGAACTCCGCTTCAGCCTTGACTTTTGCGTTATACCCACCGTCAGCATTGATTTCAAACAAGTGAGTAAATACCTCATCCGTTACCTTTGTGGATGGGATAGTGATCGTCTTGGAATAGCTGTTCTGTCGGTTCTGTGGTTCCCGAATATCGGCAATAGAAAAATTTAACGATACCGGAACGTCCTCCGTCAAATCTACCTTTGTGCCTGCTATGTATAGTCCTGTTACCATCCTTGTCTGTCATCTGTATAAGTTACCTCTATTTCCATCTCCACGTTAAATAGCTTGTCCGATGCTTCTAACTTTTCCTCATAATTGGTATTTACCACCCTACAAAACACTAACTCCGAGCCATCCACATAGTATGCCTCTGGGCTATCAAATAACTCTTCTAAGGCATCGTATTCGGCTTTTGTTACCCAATTACTTGTAAGCCTGTATCTGGTTTGTGTCTGGGTATGAAATGCTGCACGTTGGGGTGTCTTTCTATCAAAGTCATAAGACGTGCCAGACCATACGCCCCTCTCCCTTCTGAACTCGCTCACCTCCTTTGATATGTTGTACTTGTTTACCAATTCAAACGTAAAGGAATCATAGCCCCCTAATCTATTAAGATAGTGCAGCCTGAACTGGTTGCCCGAATGACGGCAATCCCTATTTATGACATTGAAGTATTTTACTTCAGATCGTAGCTGTGTGATGCCTGTTGATGTGGTTACTACTACCAGATAACTCTTGACATCAGCATCCAATATCGGCAATGCCCCACTCGTTACCGTTATGTCGCCTGCGGCTATATCGTTTAAGTTCCATCCAGCAGGAGTGATAAACATTCTATCCGCCGTATTCGCCAACGCCTGACCGTCATAAGCAATATCATACTGGCCTATCAGATTGCCATTGGCATCTACATCGTCAAACGTCCGCACAATCACATAATATGCAGCACCAGCAGTATTGACAATAGCACTCAAAAAAGCATCTTCACCGCTTGCGATCCTTTGGGTAGTTGGTGCATTCGTGAGAAACTTGTCACCCGTTCCGGCCAATAGATAGTTACCCGAATCCCAGCTTACGAAATCCTTAAACTTCACCGCCCCATTGAATACATAAAAATCATTGGACGTTGCCAAATCCGCAGTAGTTCCTGGAGTAGTTCCAAACTGTTCGCCAACTTTCACCTTTAACTTTTTAATGCTGTTCGGCATTTCCTCCACATGGGTGGCACTTATGGAAATGTCCACGCCTGTAACCTTGCTTTTCAAATACCGTGAAAGGTCTATCTTGCCGTAGCCGTTGTTGGGATCTGCAGGAATAAGAAACCGCCTATCGTAGCTTACTGAACCCTCCATGTAAACATCTACCACATACTTAAAATTGGTCTGGGTATTGTTGGTTGAATCCAACGTAAATACCACCGGATTGTACACCGGAGTGAATGTATCGGGCTGATCGTTAATAGTTATCGCCATAGGTTAATCATATCTTGTTTCACTTGCTGCGCCAACTTCTGCCTTAGTTCGTTCACGCTTTCCTCTGTAATGCAATCGGAATAGAAGTAAGTTGGCTCTTTACCTTCCATGTAAATCTTGTAGGCTAAATATCCTGCTAACGATTCTAAATTTGCATCCCCTCTTAATCCACCCAACCCTTTCTCCCTTACCCACTTTATCATCCCTTCTCTTAGGCCTCCTTTCTTGCCCTTGCCACTTCCGTACTTAAAAGGTGAGTTAGGGGCTTTGGCAGAAGATACAGCCCCCTTGACGCCTTGATCTACATACTTATAGTAGTCCGCTATCAATAGCTTCAAAACAAATACCTTCCCCCTTGCTATGCGTGGATCGTATTTAATGGATTGTCTTAACTGACCAGAGGACATCAGTTGCTTTTTGTCGATGTTGGATTGTAAGCACTTAACCCACATATCCCCATACTCCTGAAGCAAGGCAGTAATAGGGTGTGCATCCGAAGTGTCCGTAGTGTACTCCACCGTTTTTTGCAACGGTAAGTTAAACTTGTTGTCAAAGTCTTGAACCACTCCCATACATATAAGTACACAAAAACGTGATTTGTTGGAACGCTATTTACGATATTTAGCGTTTATTTGATCTTGGATTCTTTTCTCTTCCTCCTGTTTGTCTTGGAAGAAACTAATAGCGTTGATGAATTTTCCAACTGGCCAGCCTGTAACTTGATCCCATCTATTAACGTCTGAGCCTGCGAGAGCGTCGAGGGTGATAACCCATCCCCACTTTTCAGTAAATCCTCTACTGTAGCTATAGCCTCCCGCAGACGGCCTGTTGAAGATCGGGCTAATTCTAACATTAAAAGCGTCCAAAGATTCAAAAAAAAAGCAGACAACGGATATACAAAATCCATCGGTAACTGCTTCATGTCCTCCTTAATCTCGTCAGATTGTTGGTAATTTTCATCCTTCCACCTTCTCCACTTCTTTTTGGTCCGCACACAAATCGAAGCTAAGATGTCAGGCAAATACTGGTACACCTTGTCCTCATTGCCTCCTGCCCTTTTTAGGAACTCCATCACATCAATATACTGCCCTGCGGATAGTTTGTTGATGTTTAAGATAAACCGATACCACCGTCCGTTAATGTTTACCCTTTCCCTTAGTTTTCCCTCCGGTGTAGTTTCTAATAGTGGAAGCCATTTGTCGGCATCCTTTCGCAGCTTGTCCAGGTCTATCGTCATAATAGAATCGTACTCTTTGCCCTCCATTACTTTCAGGACATGGACCATCTTATCTACCTTGTCCTCCATGTGCAAGGCTTCGCGCAACTGCGTGAACTGTTCTAACGTAACTTTTGACCAATTAACGGACATAATAAACTCCTTTCATTTTTAGATTTTTCATAGCATGGTAAGCAATAGCGTAACTCATTACACCGTCGTCGTGGAAGCCTGACGGAGCAGAATAGCGCACACTTCTTGTCTTTGGCAGGTATTCCCATTCAAATACCTCTAATTCTTTTCTTAGCCAGTCAATATCCAAGCATGACGTTTCCCCATTCTCACACGCCACTATCAACCCCTCTATTATATCCTGCTTGGTTTTGTTCGTGGTCTGAAATGGTTCGGCCTGCTTGACCAACTTCCGCAAGTCCTCCAGAAATGGATCACCAATACTGTTTACCTCCACCAGTCCGATAGCACCGTACTCGTTTATCTTATCGGCCACCCTTTTCTTAATCAACTCCCAACTGTCATGCCTCCACCTATCGCAGAAAACCATCTCGCCATTCTCGTTTAATATAGTCAAAACAGTATAATCATTCGCCCTTCCAACGTCAACGCCGAAAAATGTTTTTGTTTTCTCGGTGGGTGTGTAGAATTTCATTCTGCCAAATAGGCTTCCATTGCCGTCTAAAAACTCCGCTAAATACTCCTGCCTGAAAACATGATCCGGTAGCGTTTCTTTTGCTCCATCGATCTCTTTGGGATCAATCATTGGATTGTCATACGAAGTGAACTTAAACGATCTGTAAGCAGGGTTTACGCCGTCAAGTTGGAACATATTGTGAAACCAGTTTTTTCCTTTGGGTGTAGATACGAATAGCACCTTTTTGCCGTGTACCAATACAGTTGCCCTTAGCACTTCAGTCCATGCTTCTTCAGCTTGAAACGCTGCCTCATCTACTATCAGAAAATCAAAGGTGAACCCCCTTATGTTGTCGTAACGCTCGGAGGAAAAGAATTGAATTGAACCACCTGAAGGAACGCGCATAACCATTTCAGTACGGTTGTAATTAAATAGTCCTTCAAACATACTATCCATCTCATCGGCTACCTTCTTGGCTTGTCTGTACGTTGGTGATACCCATGCACCATGCCATCCTTTGTTGACCATCCAATCTACAGCTTGATTCTCGGCCAATACGGACTTGCCAAACTGCCTGCCTATACATAATGTGTAATACTTCTCCCTTCCCTTATTGATCGCTCGGTGTATCTCCGCCTGTTTCGCGTGAGGTTGGTACATCGTTATCTCCATACTTTGCTACTATCTTTTGATTTTGGTTCACCGTCTGTTCCTCTTTGTACCCTCCGAAGTTCTTTAACCAGAAAGCCGAACCCTGATAACTGCCTGCCCATGTTAGCCTTTGAGCGTGGTAATGCGTTAGGAATAGTCGGTATCTGTTGATTATATAAGAAAACTTGGCATCTCTTTTTTCGTAGTCATACATAGACTGGATGCTTGCAAACCCCAAAAATAGTGCAGCCCCTTCAAGGGTGTACTTTCCCTTTGATGTTTTTTCTTCCCATTCAAGGTACTGTCCTATTGCTTGGTGCAGGGCTTCCGGTGTTTCGTACTTGGCTGGCCGTCCTCCGTTGTTACCAATAGACCATAGATGTCCGATGGTGAACCTTCCTTTTTCGTCTTTCCCTTTTGCCATAGTCCTTTAGTTTAGTGAGAACACTACTTCAAATCCGTCATCGTCGTCTATCTCATCAAAGATGTAACCCAATAGCACTTCCATATCACCATCTCCGTCCATCTCCTCATAACACCCATTGACGATTTCGATCTGTAGTGATATTGGTGTGATGATGTTTTGCACCAATGTTCCGGCAGGGAAGATAGATTGGTCCTCTCCCATGACTTGGAGGAAGGATATGTCCGTTTGATCTTCGAGTTCGTTGCCATCCATGTATAAGTATAAAAAATCTTCATTTGTTGATTAGACCTCCATTACGACGGTTTTGCATTTCAGGTTCTGCCATTTGTCAACGTAGAAACAATCCTTTGAATATCGTGGTAGCATGGCTTGGTATTTAGCAGCAGCCTTTCGCATTTCTTCGTTCTTAATTAGACGGTATTCTGTTTGGTGTTCTACATCGTTAACCAAGTGTTTTGAGTGCAATCCATACAGATAAAAGTTAGAATACCCTGCAAATTGTGTTCGGGTGTTGTAGTCGCTATCCCATATCCCATATTTTGAGAACTCTGAAAAGTACCCAACCGTCCGCCATGTGTCTGCTCGCATAGCCCAACAGCCGAAAATCTTTGAATCTTTAACTACCTTATGACCGTAGTATTCTACTGGCTCGTTTTGGTATCCTCTCCATGACCATCCTACTATTCCGGTTTCGGCATACTTCAAAACCTCTACAGCTTGCTTTAACCAATTCTTTGGCATCTCAATATCATTACCCATTATCAGAATAATGTCGTTGTTGTGTTTAGATGCCAGTTCTGCCATCTGGTTCAAGGCTTGTGGGTTGCCAATGTTCCTATCGTATAAATGCGCTATCGTTGCGTATTCAGCTACCCAATCCTTCACCATGTCAGTTGAGCCTTGATCTGTTATGTAGAACGAATCAATATCATACCCTGCGTTTTTTACGTTGGCCTCTGTTACGTTTGGCGTTATCATACCCCTGTTTAGGGTGTTCATTATGTAAGCTATTTTCATAACTTCTGTATATGCTGTATAGACTTCAATGGAGTTAGCCCCTTGCCGTCTTTGATGTCTGCTAAGTATAAACCCTCTTTTTTCAGGTTGAATACCTTTCTGTTTAGATGCCCAGACCTTGCCCAAAAATACCCATCAAGCCCCCTTTGGCCTGCGTTCTCCCATACGTTAAAATATAATTTCTCTATTCCCTTTCTTGTTATAGTTCTGCCTGCGCCTCCAGGTTCACCCCTGCGCTGATCTTGATAGCCACCCCAGTAATAACAATCACCTTCCTGCTCAAAATAAATATCTTCAAATCCGATTAAGTCGTGGTGCTTAATCTGGTCTTTAATAAATAGGTAGGTCGGTAATGTCATCCAGTCGTCAGAGCCTAACATGATAAAATAATCAAAGCCCAGATCATAAGCATACTTAATCGTGTCATTCCATTTCCTTCCAAGTGGGTTATTTTCTAATTCAATAACCTTGTCGGTGTATGCCCTTGCGAATACACTATCTTCAGAGGTAGATACCGACATTACTACCGGAAGTTTCAAACGCTCAAAAAACGTCTTTACCGTAGCATGACGGCCATACATCGCACTAACCACGCAGCCCTTCATACCTCATCATGTTGTATAGTGATTCGTACTTTTCAAGAACACTATCCGTGATGCCTGCTCTTTCCATTCCGAAATAATTGTACTTGATGTACCGTGCCGGACTTCCCACAAATACAGTTCCAGGCTTTACATACGCACCCTTTGTTACAACCGCCCCTGCCCCAACAAAAGCATAAGCCCCTATTATCTGTCTTTGATGAATGATAGAACCTAACCCCAAATTTGCACCGTCCTGAATAGTAACGTGTCCACCTACCAACGAATGACAAGCAATAGTTACATCGTCGTGAATCACTACATCGTGGCCTATGTGTGCGCCTTTCATAATATACGCATTGTGGCCTATCTTTGTGGGGCGTTCCGTTCCTGAATCAATCGTAACGTGGCCGTGTATCTTTGTGCCTGACTTGATAACTACCCCCTCGCCCTCGCCTGTGTAACTTTTACTCTCGGCAGGCGCACCAATTATACAATAAGGTCCTATATACACATTGTCCTCAATCGTTACATTCGGATATATTATAGAGGTTTTGTGTATCATAAGATTTCCTCCCTTATCTTATTGATTTCTGTTAAGTTACGCTTTTCCTTTATATCTTGTTTTAATTTCTCACGGTGAGATTTCAACATTTCAGGGTCGTTTTTGTACTTCATTATAGCCCTGTAAAAGTCATTCGGCTTGTCCACCAGTATTGAGTTGGTGGAATCACAAATCAATGTATATGGATGAATGTTTGATGCTATGAACCCACAACCCTTTACCCCTGCTTCAACAGCTTTCAGTTCAGACTTCATCATATTAAAATCGTCTTTTTTCAAAGGTGCAATAGATACATCCATATAGTCATACATACGTCCGTAGTTCCATACGTCCATAGCGTGAATCCTTTTATAGTTTGGGTTCTTGCCGTTGGCCGATAATATGTACTCAAAATAGTTCTGCGGATAGCCCTCTTTGTACCCTCCGAAAACAATACCCACCTCCTTATCTACCAACTGAATGAACGAACTCCTAACCATGTTCAGATCCATGACATGATGTGAACTGCCTGCCCATCCTACCGTGAACCGCGCACGATCGTATTCTGGCTCTTTCCATTGTTCGTGATCCAAGTTAATAGCGTTTGGGCAAATCACTATTTCCTTAACTCCTAATTCCCGAACCTTGTTGGCCAGTCGTCCGTGTGTAGTAATAACCATATCGGCTAATCGTAACGTCTGGGCAATCTTGTATGTGATTTTGTTTTGTTTGTACCACTTGTAAAGACCGTGCTGCGGTGGTAATGACCAATAGTCATCAATGTCCACTACTAACTTGATGCCAGTTTCCTGAATTGCAGTGTATATTTTTTCAAACTGATTCTCGTCAGCCGAAAGAATCCTGCTTAAAAATAAGGTATCAAACTTGGAAAATAACTCTACCAAGTCGTCCTTAATATCAAGCGTTGGAACGTGGCTTACGTCTGCGTTTAGGTTCAGAATTGGTGCTAATATCCTGTGATACGCTACTCCGTCCTCCGACGCTACTATTAGTATCTGGCTCATTCTGTAAAATTTCAACTAACGTGGACATTCTTTTCCTTACACAAGCGTTGCACCCTGCATTAAAAACCCCGATGTTCAACCTCTCGCTTAATTGCTGCATGGGTTCAATATCCGTAAACCCTAATACATTCGTTCTGGACCATCTTTCAATGATCTCCCTTTCTTTGTCGCTAAACATATCTCAATATCAATTTAGTAAACACAACCGTAACCACAGCCATATCTAACCGCCCTGTGATTATCAACCCTGACCAGAAAGCCAAACACTTCTCACAGTACGGTAAATTATACAGCCATGCCTTTAGCCTTTTGCCTTTTAGCCATCGTTTTAACTTATAGGCTATCGGTGTCAGCAGCCAAACATACACCCCACAACCTACCGCAATAATCCTAAAGATTTCGTTTGATGTCATCTTTTGTCTTTTTTATGCGGTAACTTAATGTCGAATAATGGCACCCTATCTTCTCTGCCATATCTCGCAAACTCATTCCGTTGGCATGGCACTCCAGTAATGCAGCGTCTAAGTCGTCGTAATTGTCCAATGCTGAAGATACCAACCTTTTCATGTGTTCGTCGGTTAAATCAATCACATCTTCCTTTTCAGGTATAATATAATCGTCTATTGAATATCTGGTCTGAAACTTATTTTTGAACCGTTGATGCTTGTCGTTCCACTTTAGATATATTGTTCGGTAGATATATCCCTTTGCGTTGTCCTGCTTTTTGTTCCATAGATCACACACAACCTCCTGCCACAAATCTCTTGCCAGTACCGGATCATTCGTAAATGTCAGGCAAATGTTCACCCAGAAATCTGTATTTTGTAGTTCGTCATTCACTTATAGGCTTGTTAAAAAAAGAGGGAGAACACAGTCTATTTCTCCCCCTCTTTGTAAACTAAACACTATGAACAGATGCTAAATTACCCCTTTTCCAATCCCTTGCAAAGTCTTTTATACTTTGTTAATAATTCTTTAATGCGCCCTGTTGTAATTTCCTTTCCTTATAGGCTTGTCAAATGCCTCCTCTACTGACCAACCCCTCTTTATCCTTCCTAAAATTGCACCCTTGTTGCTGTCCAAACCTTTTTCTCTTATCAGGTTTTGAAAGGCTACCTTCCTGCCATTGTAGTTAACGAACATTGTGTTGTCTCTGTTGTTTGCGTTTTCCATTGGTGTTACCCATCTGCAATTCTCCGGATAGTAGCCATTTGAGTTGTCTATCCTATCAATGTGAAGCCCTTTCTTATACCCATTCGCTAATGCCCATTTATAAAACTCCCAAAAATCATTAGCCCATTGATTGCAAACCCTTATTCCTTTATCGTAATACAAGTGGCTTTCTATCCATCCTTCGTTGCATCTGTTATTCATCTGCCTCCATACCTTCGCTATTCTTTCCCTTTTCTCATCAAACACTCCTGTTCCGGTTTTGCCGGCCATTGAACAGCCACAGCTTTTTATTCTTCCACGAACAAAGTGAACCAATCTAATCTCTTTCTCTTTTCCGCATTTGCACCTCATCAGAAAAACTCTGTTTGTCTGTCCTGAAGGAAGTTTCTTTGGGTTCATTTCCTTCACTACTGTCAAATCGTTAAAGCGTTGACCAGGATGAATCTTTAGTCTTTTGTCCATGTTGCAATTATTTACTGCAATATAAACATTTATTTGTAAAGTCCAAGCCTTTTGTTGAACTCATTGCGTAAAGTGTACCTTTCCTCTATTGTGTAGATTTTGTCTTTGGAAAGTTCCTTTAGAATCTTTTTGCACTCCTTAATAGCGTCCTTAATTTCGTAAAGCTGCCATTTATTAGACTGATACCTTTCAGTCAATCCGAATTCTATAAACTCTTTTGTTTCCTTTCCAAAGGAATCAAACAGCCCTTTGTTATATCCTGGAATGTTGGCAGACAATTCTACATTACATCGGTAGTCCTGAAGCCATATATTCATAAAGTGAAATCTTAGTTGTGGGTTTGATCCTACACTATGATAGTGTCCTGCCTGTGCTTTACCACCAACCTTTCCGCAACTCATACACGGACTGCCATAGTCTATTACCCGAACTATACGGTTAACCAAAACCTGCAAATTCCTTAACCAATCGCCATAAGTTTTCAGATCCTCCTTCATCCTTTGGGTTTCCGCCTTGCGTTTTTCCTGTTCCTTCTTTTTAGCAAATTGGGTAGCACAAGTCCACGAGCATACTGTTTGCAATGGTCGAGTTTGTTTGAACTCCGTCTTACATACTTTACACTTTCGTTTTTTTAGTGCCATAGTACGAATATACAATGTTTTTAGTATAGATGTTTGACATTCCAGAAGATAGATTCTGAAGGCTCGTAAGTCAACGTAGTTAGTGGCAAAGCCACCAAACCACCAACCACGTTAACAACGCTAACATTCCGTCAGATGAGTTCCGTTAGGACATTGCAACTTCGGTGCCGAACCAGGCGTTAGTACTTCCACCGCCATACGGCTATTTACCTGATCCAACAATCTTCCAACTTTATTAGGTGATTGAAGTTTGACAAACAAAAAAAAGTCTGCCTTTCGGTGGGTGACATACCTACTCGGCAAACCGTTAAAAAGTTTTCTTTGAAGTTGTCACCCTTCGATTATACAAACATAACGCATAATTCTTTACAAAGGTTGCACATGGTCGAAAATTTTTTTCAAAGTAACATAGTAACCCATGTATGCCTTGTTGCCTGGATTTGATTCCAGTACCTTAATAAGACTGTCAATGGTCCGTCTAAGGTCAGGAATATATAACTCCCCTATCCTTGCCTCCCCCTGTACGTCCTTTAGGCGTTCTTTTAGTTCAGGTAATTTCAAAATCAAACGCGCTTTACGCTGTTTCATGTTCGATAGCCACTTCTACCACTTCGCAGATAGGTACGTTCAAATGCTCGGATAGCTTTTTTAACTCTGCCAACTTCCAGGGCTGTTGACCGTTTACCTTACTTGATACCGATACCTTACTAATGCCCAACACCTCCGCTACCTTTGTCTGGCGTATTTTCTTCTCTTTGAAATACTCTTTCATGTCTATTAGTTTGAATGTTCAAGCAAACATAATGAAAAAAAAATTAACTTTTTTTGTTGTGTGAATAAAAAAACTTTGTATGTTTGTGGTGTAATCAAAAATCAAACACGATGACACAAAAAGAAAAAACAACATTTACTACAAAAGACGGTGAAAATATATTAGTGCCTAACCACATTTGGATAGCCATTAAGTCTGGTGATAGTTACTATCAATCATCAATACCATCTCAATACCACAGAGATATGCACGATACACGTGGTTTGCTACAAGTTTTTGAAAGTAAGGAAGAAGCAGAACAACAATTATATGACTGGTGCCTTGAAGAAGATGATGATAATTGGGTGTACAATGACGCTCATATTGCAGAATTACAAGAATGTGGCGAAGATATAAGTTGGTATGTGGGAGAGGGTATTTACAGGGGACACGAATTGGTATTTCAATTAGGAGACCATAGCTACGAAAATGATCTAAGGTACTACAATATTCGACCATTAGTAGATGAACTTGCCGAAATGCAGGAGAAGGGTTCATTGTGGGAACTTGCAAATGTAGTGAATGATAGTTCTTACTTTGGAAGATGGTTATACATTGTGGATCAAGTTAAATGAATAAGTAAAACCAAACACGATGAAAACAACCTACCCAACTAACCCAGTACATTCATTTAAGGAATGGCTTACCTACATCAAAAGAGAACGGTCTAACCTATCAATGAAAATAGACGGTATTATACCACCTATTGAAGTCGGTAGTGAAATAAGAATAGACGGAGTGAAGTGGAAAGTAATATCCTACCACGATCAAAAGGCACTCCTGAAAAACGGTGATACCTATCTTAAATTGCGATGTTCGATTGACGGTAAAATCTTACAATCATGTTAGAAAGAATAATTGAAATGACCAAAGGGCTGCCATCAAAAGATGAAATGCAAGCCTTAAGCATAGAGGTAGATCAGTATCTATGGACACTACGCGATATGGAAAAGGAAAAACAAAGGGAACTGCAAGATATAAAAGATGAATACTATGCAGTTCGCAATAAGTATTTTGTTCTCATCCACAAAATTGAGTGCGTGGGCGAACCATCAGAAACATACGCCAGAGATCGGCAAGCCATCGACGAATTTCGCTTCGGTGGTTCGATGCAGGGATTTTAATCAGTAACCAAATTATATAAATATGAAAATCAAATCAGTTTCCTTTAACAGAACATTCGAGTTCAACGACAAAACGTATTATGAACATTCCTACGAAATGGAGGACGGTACGCAGTTCAATGCCAACCACATGAAAGAACTACCTTTTAATGTAGGCGATGATGTGGACTTTGAAGTAACCGGACAAGACAAGCACGGAAATAACAAAGGAAAAGTAGGCAAGCCAAAGGCTGACGCTTTTAGCCGTGATCGTGGCAAGTCGTTTTCTAAGGAGGACCCATCAAGACAAAAACTAATTGTGGCACAATCTTCAGTTAGTTCCGCGTGTCAGTTTTACCAGGAACGTCAGGCATCGGAAGAAACGGTATTGAAGTTTGCCGAGCAAATATATAACTGGGTAATGACCAAGCAGTAATGGAAATCGTTTTTTTTATACTACTGTTTTTCCTTTGTTATGAAAATAGTTAAAGCAGCTATATTAACAGGCTACCGGAGGTTGAAAGACAAAAGCCTCCGGTTAACTTTTACCACCCAAGAAGCCAACACCAACGATCTTATGAACGTGGATTCGATGTTAGACCAATTCGGAATAGTTTACTTCAGAACAGGAGAACAACCGCCAGAGGTTGACGAATTAGACAACATTGATATTGACCTATACGATCAAAAGAAGTCCAGTTCTCAACGATTAAGAAGTGTGTTCTACTTGGTTTGGAAAGCAAATCATGAACATTTATCAATTACGTTTGACGAATTTTACAAAATCGAAATGGAAAAGATTATCAACCACTACAAAAATAAGATAGAATGAAACCAGAAGTATTTTTAGGCTTGCCAATACGAGTGCAAGATGCGAAGATCAACAAGTCGCCGTACATAAAAGAAAGCGCAATCAAAGAGAAGTACAGAAAAATACCGATCAATGAGATAGCTGAAGTCGTAGAATCGGTTACTCAAATACCTATTAAGGATATGAAAAAGAATGTCAGGTTCAGGCAAATAGTAGAAGCTCGTCAGATGGTTATGTATTTCGCTTACCAATACGGACATACAGTATTAAAGATCGGGGAGTTCTTTGAGAAAGACCATTCAACAGTTACGCATGGCAAACGAACAATCGAAATGCTATGCACCAACGATAAAAAAATAAGCAAGCAAGTGTACCAAATCAAAAGCATATTGAGCAATGGACTACCACCAACTTACTATCGAACAACTGAAACGAATGCGATCTGATATTGACAAAGAGATTCGCAAGCGGTCTAAATCAGAATCAAGGGTAAACGATTTTAGAAAGGCTTGGGAGGACTTTTGCATGTCAAATGACCTGACATATTACTGGACAGCCAAAGACGCAGGATGCGCCAAGCAATTACTTAAAAAGATGGATTTTGAGATAAAGAACTCGAACAAGCAATCAGATGTTATCGAAGCTACAAAAGTATTTATTCAAATAGCCTATCAAGACAAATGGCTAAAAGAGAATTGGGAGGTCTGCATGGTTAACTCACGGTTTAACTCGGTAGTGAACCAAGCAAGGAACACAGTAAAACGCAAGACAAACATTGACGAATTATTAGACTAATGGAAATCGTAAAACAAAACAACGCATTAGCCAAGTTAATGCAAGCCGAAAAAATTAGTTCGGTAGTGCAAAGAGAGGGAATGAAAGCAACTAAAAAGATGCTTCATGCACTAATGTTCAAAAGACTTGCCACAATGGCGGAAGAAGAATCCATAGCCTTGTTTGTCGGATCAATTACCGAAATGTTCGACGGTGAAAGCCCAGAGGATCTGATTGTGTTCTGTAAGATGATTCACGCAGGACGATTCGGTAAAGCCTACGGCAAGTTAGATTCAGCCACTTTGGGCACATGGTGGGGAGAGTATTTAGATAAGAAGTACGAAGCACTTGAACAAGCCATAATCAAAGAGAACAGCCAGTATAAAGACAAAAGAGTAAACTATTTGGATGCAAAATGTACTGATGAAAATTCTGTTTACTATGGGAAAACGGTATCGGACGTTTTGAAGGAATCCATAGAAGAAGAAAAGAAAGAAGAAATTAGAAACCGTGAAGCCAAAAAACAGGAAGGTTACGAAACGCTTTGTAAATACATTCAGGAAAATCTGGAATACTTCACCGATGCGGAAATTCTTAATCTAAGAGGCCAGTTCCTTAGCCGGATGTTCACAGATGACGACATGATAAAAGTGTTGACTGACGAAATGGAACGTCGGGGAATATAAATTATTTGTATATTTGTAAAAACTAAACACCATGAACATCAATCAAATCATCAGCAGCCTATCTAATTATTACGCTTGTTGGCGCGGCAATCTAATGACCTACCGAGTAGCGGAGGCAGATATGCCTTTGGAACGTGCAGTTGCTTTAGAAGCTGAACTGGAAAGAGTACACCGTGAACACAGCAACCTTTTGTTCGACTACCTGAAAGAACTGGAACAGGAAAAGGTAAATCTAAGGATAGAGAATGAACGTCAGCGCGATGAGATCAGCAAACTGCGCGATGTCATTAACGGTTATCAATTACAAGATGAACGGTTATAAAATCAGAAAAACACGTACAAATAAAAGATAAATAAATCGTCAGGCTATGACCTTACAAAATTGTAGTAAATGTCAGGTTGAACCTTACCTAAAAGATATGAATAAACAAGACTTTTGGGAAAAGTGATTGGCGACAAGGGGAGGTATATGGTTAGTGCGCCTATCAAAAAAACTCGCCAATACTCTCTAAATTGGCAAGTAATGGCGGAATAAATAAATAACTGACCTTCATTGGCGCATTAACTAAGGGATAGACGCAGTTTAGTTGCGTATAGCCACACCGACAATAACTCCACCAAGTAACCCACCACCTAACCACCACCATCTTTTTCTTTTGGTTATAGCGTGTAACTCCTGCTCACTTTCAAGGGCTATCTGTGTTAATTCAGTTGCCCTTGTTTGCTTTTGTAAACCTTCGGATAAATCTCTAATCTGCAACCCCTGAAGGGTAATGACCGAATCTTTCAGAGGTTTGTTCATTAGACACTCTACGCACCTTATAGCGCGATCACGTTTGATACATACCGTATCACCGGAGATAGACTGTGATGAGGCTGTCAAGTTGCCGAGCGTCAGCATGGCGAATAACAAGCCGATTGCTTTCAATGTTTTCATGCACTTGGTTTAATAGTTTATCCCTTTGTTTTACGTTTTCCCTTAATCGATCAACCTCAACCTCCAATCCAATAGCGGCAGAACGATAGAACTCCACTTCTCTTTTCATGGCCTTTAATTCGCTTCTGTGCGATCTTTCGTTATTAAAGATATAGAATACCACCACGAAGATAATAACGGCTTGTAACGCGTTTAATGCAGCCTTGTAGCTTACCATATATCTTCCTCCTTTATTCCGTGTTTTCTCGCATAGTCCTGAATGGATAAGTTCGGACATCCGGTTCTGTTAAAATCTCTGTGGCCGCCTATCCGAAGTCCAGGATATTTCTCTTTCATCTGTTCAAATAAAGATAGGATAGACCGCATCTGATCCACCGTTACGTTATCTTCACCCTTTCCATTCTCGTCTATGCCTCCGGCAAAGCATACCCCGATACCATCATGGTTCCTTCCTATCGTGTGTGCGCCCACCGTTCCCAACGGTCGCCCCTCCTGAATAGTGCCATCCCTTTTGATAAAGAAATTATAGCCTATTCCCGACCATCCTCTTTTTTTGTGTACCCTATCAATCCAAGTCCAATCTATATCCATGCTTGGTTTTGTTGCAGCACAATGAACGATGAAGTATTTGTAGTTCATAATCTGTAAGATTTAGCTGTTACGTTAATTGCAACCCTTGTCCTGTGTGCGTTGATTTCAAGCATACGACCCCCCAACGGTTTGGCCGGTGCGCCACGCTCAACGTGCCAACCCATATATCCCTCATCGTATTCTTCTTTATACGTTCCGGTTACAAGTAAAAGAATATCTTTATATGTACTCCTGCATTTTTTAGCATCAAATGCCTCCCTGGTAAATACGGTTTCTTTATTCTCGTGGATATGGCCCATGGTAAAACAATCGAAACCACCGAACATCTGCAATGCCCTTGTAAGATTGATCTCGCCACGCGTTACTATTCCACCACCACCGGAGCCGTGAAAGTATTTAAGTTTATAAATCGCAGTTGTTTTTTCGCCCCAACAAAATCTAATACAATACCAACCACCATAACCGCCAGTCATTACCGGACTTTCAGGTTTGGCAACTAAATTAAGCCTGTCAACGAACCTCTGAAGGGGATCGGTTTCCTGACGTTTAATGATATTCGTTTCGTGGTTTCCGTACCCCACAACATCAATATATTCTGCATACGGTGAGAACCAGTTAGCCGCATCTTCAATGATTGCATCCAAATAGTTATTGACGTTATGCTCTGGTCTAATTGATTCTTTGCTCTTGCGTGGATCATACTTTCCCTGCATCAAGCAAAACGTATCACCGTTCAAATGGATTCTTGCCCCTTCGGCTTTTGCCAGTTCAAGGTGTGTGCGTAAAAGTTCCCGATCACATTTTGGGTTATCCCAATGAAGATCAGACAGCAGCATGACCTTTTGAGTATTGTAAGCACTGCTACATTTCTTCTCAAAGATGTGGCTATTCCGGCTGATTTCTTTTAGCATTTTCGCTAAATTTAGAGGCAACATTGCCTATTACGAGAGTTAATGTAATGAACTCCCAAAATCGAAACAACTGATCTGCTGTTATTTCTCTGTTAAAAAACCACAAAGCCCCTGAAAGTACGAACAGTAAGTACGCAACAAACATCTTTCTGCCGCCAACAAAATCGTATATGTTACTCATTTTTTTCGTAGCTGTTTAATCTTGATGATAAGCGTAACAAAGGCAACACCGCAGCCGAGCCATATTGCAATTATTTGGCCAACATCAGATAGCCATTCCATATACTTTGCTGCCGCGCCAACAACGGCAGCCGGTAGGCCTAAAAATTCAGGGTGATCTTTCATAATTCCGTAAAGTAATTTATTATAGAAACCTGTACGTCCTCATCCTCCCACGTTCCATTGACGTACGGCTGTGGCGATAATATGTGATATATTTTAATGTTTGGCGCATGGATAATGACACAAGGAATAAATACTTTATCCTGTGGTTTGTCAATGGTTTGAATTACCTCGATTTCGGGGTTAATGATCGTAACGCCAGGATGGGTGTCAACTTCAAATGTATTGTTAATTGGTATCATAGTCCTAATTCTGAAAAGGTGAAGTAACGTAGAAGAATGTAGTTCAATGAAGCTGTTACTTTTGGCTGTGCGCTCATGTTAGGAAAAACAGAAGATTGAAGCACAACCCTGTACGCATTAACCGTGTTTCCGGCGTTTGTGGTAGATGTCCATATACCATTCCCTGAAGTGGTAGAGTTAAGAGAAAAAGGCGAATAATTCAACACCTCTGTTAACCCTAAGTTTATAATAGTAGTTAGTTCCCTTTCATTAGGTATGTACCAATCATTATAACTCCCCACCGTGTACGGTTGTCCGCTCATTGCCGTTGACCAATTAACTCCTGCACCACCCTGAACTACCCGATACCAACCGATAACTGTTTCCGCTATATAGTTAGTAGTCGCCCAATCAATAACAATATCATTCGCATACGTCTGACCGCCCAACGTGTCGGTGAATCTATTGGTGTTTCCGAATGGATTGTTAAAGTCAAGCGTGGTAAAGTCCGAACCTCTGCCACGTTCTAAATCGCCATCATCGTTGCTTACATACGATGTGGTTTGTCCAGTCTTGTAAGGGTTAGCAGAGTTATACCTTTCAGGGCATGGATTTATTTTTATCGTAACCGCCATTATACTTCAAATTGCACAAGCCAATTACTTACCATTGCCGCAACCATGTCATCCTCCCACGTTGGGTTGTATGGCATATCTTCAGCAGTTACACCAAAGGAAGCCGTGTTGGTTGTTAATATAATATCTACGCTCAAAAGTTTGTCAATAGCTTTATCCCGAATGGTATTCATGTCAACCGTTACCGTTGGGTTTACTATCTCTACTTTGAATTGTTCAAATTTGTATTTCATATTATGATAAAGTTGTTCCTGTTACTGTGAAAATTCGGCAGGGCATATAAAAATGTAGTGATGACGTGGTCTTTCCCGATCTGGAAAAGTCTCCTAATCCAACATTCAAACGTAACGCTGTTGCCGTGCTGCTATAAGGGGTGGTGGATGTCCATAAGCTACCGCTTGCAATTACGCTTGTCCAAGGGGACGGACCACTATTGCCAAACATATTATTTTCAGCATTATATAAACTTGACATTTCTTGAAAATTAGGCAATTTCCATCCGCTTGTAAATGTTCCAATACTTACTAATAAAGCCCCATCAATCGCATTGTTCCAGTTTATATTAGTTCCATTAGTAGCTTTTCGCCACCCCAAAACAGTCGAACCATCAAACGTACTCCAATCAATTACTATATCATTGGTATAAGCCGTACCCCCTAATTCATCCGTAAATCTATCTGTATTACCAAAGGGGTTATTGCTTGCTAAAGTTAAAAAGTCCGTTGCTCTGCCTGCCTCCAAATCCCCATCATCGCCAGTTCTATACGAAGTAGTTTGTCCTGTTTTCATCAGCGTAGCACCAACTGGAGCAGAAGCAGCAGGCACTTCAATATCTACCACATTGCCGCTTACAGATACAGACGTTGGCGTTACCGTGCTTGCCCCATCCGTTAAATTTATGTCAATCGTTTTGATGCTGACAACCGTACCTTCCAACGAACTATTAACGTTTATATCAGAGTCAGGCACAACCAACGTGCTACCGCTTTCAATCGTATCTGCATAACTCGCATCGCTGTTTTCTACATTAGCATCAGGTGCTGTAATATCTTCGCTATCCGTTGCTTTAATTGACGTTGTGCTTAATGTTACCCCTGCCGTATCTTTTAGCACCGCCGTACTATCAGCCACGTTGTAATTAGTAGTACCATTTGATAGTACGGTTTGTGCACTAATTAAAGTGCTATCAGATTTGTTTACGTTTACCGTTCCATCTGGGGCAGTAATATCTTGCGTTTCAGTAGCAGGAACATTCGTAGTGGATAGCGTATTGTTAGCAGTATCTTTTAAGGTAATCACACTATCATCAACCCTCCAATGCTGCCCTTGCAAGCTGCCTATTTGATCGCTGCCCGATTCTTTTCTAACCTGAATCGAATCGCTATCTCCGCTTGGTATTGTGGCCACTTGTGTGCCGTTAATGCTGAATGTCGAATCTGGTGCAATAATGGTGTCATTGCTACCGCTTGCGATGCCACCAGTTGAAAGTTGTGTGCCGTCAGTATTTTGAAGTTCCCAAGTTGCATCTGGCGCAATGATGTCATCGCTTGTTCCGCTTGGTATATTCGTTGTACTTAGTGTAGTGCCATCCGTATTTTTCAAAACAGCAGTAGCATCATCACAATAAGTGCTTATGTCTATTTGTTGGTTCTCGTAAACAGGAAAGGTTAATGTCTGCTGCAATACATCGTTTTGATCTACAACATTGATAGTTTCGTTTGGTGCAACAATTACATCACTATCGCCGCTTGGAATACTCCCTGTATCTATTTCAGTTGCCAACGTGTTCTCTAATGTCCACGAAGCATCCGGTGCTTGAATATCCGCACTTGTGCCGCTTGGAATGTCCGTGCTTGACAAAACAGTATCGTCAGTATTTTTCAAAACAGCAGTAGCATCCAAACATGGTCCAGATGCAGATACCGTATATCTGCCACCACAAGGAACAGTAGTCAATATCGTAACACCATCTGTATCATAAATAGTAACATTACTCTCTCCAGTTCCAGTTGCACCGCTTAATGGTATCTGGCAGCGATCATAAACAAACGTCTGCCTAATCGGTACAGTTATTAACCATCCGGTTAGATTATCTTCGTAGGTTTCCTTAAACGGTTGTAAGCTGATATTTCTGTCTATGGTAAATTCAAAGTCCGCAGTTTTGTTGATGTCGTACAGGTAAGAGGCAAGGTCTAACGCCACCTCCCTCATGTCAGATAGAATCTCCTGCTGTGTTTTATGATCGGGAAATTCTATGTCTAATAAAAGAATCTCAAAACTAATAACCGCATCTTTGTCAGAGATCGTTTCCGTGCCATCCTGTACCCACATGATAGGGTAATTGAATGACTTGTACGTTTCGTTATTAAACCCTATCTCATTGACGTTACCACGAAAAAACGAATTAACCTGTAAGTGGTTAGTTGCGAAGTCGTTTAGTACCGTTATTATTTGGTTGTACGTTCTCATGCAAAAACTTCTGTATTTTTTTGTCTATCCCCTTCTTAAATACTCGCTTACGAGTTGAGGTTTCGCCATCCTTTTTTATCGCCATAATCTACTTTTAAGCCTTTTGGAATTGGTCGGTAATTAGGTAGAACCATCCCTGTTTGGTAGCTTGTCTGGCTTGGGTAAATATCATCACCGTCAGAGTTGCTTGTATATTTAGGATAGTCCGTTTCATACTCGCACAGAAAGTTAGTAATTCGTTGGCTGTACCATTCGGCCTTTGACTTGATCCTGTCCATGTAAAATTTCATTTCTGAAATGTCAGGGATTTGCATATTATCCGCCGTAGGTATTCCGGTTACGTTGTTCCTTACCTTGATCCTATTATTTATCATTAACTCATATTGTACCCATTTGGACAATGCCGGACGGATGTAATTATTAAGCAAAGTCTGGTAAGCAGCAGAAACCGAATTGTTATCTATTGAAGTCTTAATATCTTCAAATAAATCCGTACCCAACACCGGATGAATGTAATAATCTTGGCACTCGTCAATAGTCGGGTTCACAACCTTCATATCCACATTGTCGTCTATTACCGAAGTTTCCTTCAGGTACGTTTCGTCTATAAATAGTATTCTGCTCATTTCTTGATTCTTACAACTACTGATTCCCAAATATGTCTGCAAAACGGTACGCTTCTTTTCGTGGTTGGGTTGGTGTACCATCCCCCTCTATGCGTCCATACGTCCCTAACTTTCGGATCATTTGTCTGGTTGTTCAACCTATCAATTTCATCCCTTGTCAAAAGCCTTGACCGTGTAAAGGTCTCCATTGTCTTACAGAAATCCCTTGATTCAGTCTTTAACGGTGGTGCATCTGCTCTTTTAACGTACCGATACATTACCGTAATTTCTTCCTCCAGTTCCCTTTCGATAGTCTTTTCTCTTTTGATCTTTACACGACCATCTTCAGTTATCTCTACCGCCCCCCTCTCCTGCATCTGTTTAACGGCGTTTTCAACCACTTTTAACTCCTTGTCCAACGCATCTGCTACCTCGCCCAAAAGAATGTCAGGATTGTCCTTGTAAATGGCTAATATGGACTTCTGAAGATCGGTGAACTCCGCAAAGTTTTGACGTAGCCTATCTTCGTTGATGTCCGCCCTGAATTGTCCTTCTTCATCAATGATCTTTACTTCCTCCGCAAAAAGAACCTCCACCAACTCAACAGGCGTTCCCATATCTTCAGGGATGCTAAATGTTTCGTTGAAACAACAAGCAGCCATTGCCTCTTTTTGTGCCGTTGGCTCATATCCGTAAAATGCTCTAACCTCATCCGGTGTAAGATATTTTTCCATCAACCCCTCCGACATCTCGCGGCCTATTGGTTTAAGAAGTTCAATTTTTAACGCATCCGTGTTGTAAAGGAAATTGAACACATCTTCCAACACCTTCTGGTTTGGCCGAACATAAGTATTCGTTAGCCACTCGGTCTTTTCAATTACTTCAGTCCTTCCTCCTAATTGCCCTTCGGTCTTCACCCCCATCAATACAGGATCAACCCTGTGTGCCGTGAAGATTTGGCTTTGTACCGTATCTCTCAAAGCAATAAACACAGAATGTAAATCTGGTGGTGTCAATGGTACTACTTCGGCTTTTCGATCTGCACCATCGGAAAAGTTTATCATTATCCTTTCCCCATCCGCTCCGCTTAGTTTCTCCTTTACCCTTGCTTCTATATCCTCCATCTCATCCACCGATGGAACACCGTTTACAAAATTGATCAAGTACCCACCGTGAAAACCGTTTTCAATCGAGTTGCTCGTGAACCGTCCGATGTTCCTGTCGGCATCAATCCAGTTGATGGCAGCTTGGTATTCGGGATAGGGATAAAAATTTCCTTCGCACATATCCTTATGGATATAGATACTATTTTCCTGTTTTTTGTGCTTCGAATAAAAAGGAAATATCTGAAATGATTCGTGTTCCTCTGGTTTTCTTACGGACCAATCATCACAGTAAGCAATGCTTTGACCGTCCTTGTGATACCTTAGTTTCCATACCGGAATGTGGTACAAATACTTTTCGCCAGACAAAGTTTCTATAACCTGAATAGCGAACCATCCGTATCTTTTCCAGTCGTTTACAAGATACTTAGTCAAGTCGTCTAACGATTCATAAAATGAATTGACCTTCCCGATTCTTTTTTGAAGTAATACTTGCTGTTCGGTAGTGGTTATTTGTGTGTTGACCTTCCACCCTTGACCGCAAATAAAATCTACCTTTGACCGAACTACAGATCCGTGATTTGCGGATTCATAAAATAACTTATCCAAGTATTGCGGATAGTCATTCTTTGGGCCATACTCCACATAGTCCTTTCTCTTGTTAGGAATGAATTGCGGCGTTTCGGTGTAGGCCGAAAAGTTAAGTAAAAACTGGTTATCACTAATCTTAATCATCCTTCAACTGTTGAACCGTTCCACACTTTTACTCTAATGTTTCCGGTAGTGTATGTATCATCACTTGTGTACTGTTGTGTCTTGCCTATCACTTTGACCTTTTCGGTGTGGCATAACGTGGCATTTGCCGGATCAAGGTTAGAACTACTTGACTGTTCGTAAACCTTCAATGTCCATATCCCTTCAGGCTTCAATTCTAACGTGCCGTTTACTCTGTCCTCCGATCCCGATTCGGTTACGGTGAACTTGTCGTATCTATCAATATACCCTGAAGTATTCGCGCAGATACACGTATTCGTTTCGTTAGTAACCTCCGAAGTAAACGCCAATAGCCAGTACGGACTACTGATCGTTTTTCTTTCGCTTGCGGTTACGACTACCGTACTCGCTTGTCCTTGTGCTATCTTTACCAAAGCAATCTATTTTTAATGCCTTTAACAATTCTACATTATCCTCCGAAATCAAAACCTCACGGTCTAATTTCTTAACGTAGATACTTGTTCCTATTAGTTCTTTTCGTATCATCATATATAAGTATAAGATTTACCGATTTGTTGAGAATAGAAAAAGGGGCATCCCTGCCCCTTTTTACAAAGCCCATATTTTTTCGCTATGGGTAAGCGCATACGTTAGGATGCAGGAGCAGTAAGCGTAGCGATCAAAGAAGCATCAACCTCTTGTATCATATCTTCCTCACGTCCTACCAAAGTCAAGTTATATCCGTTGTTATCACCAAAAGCCTGACCAGTCAAACTCTCGATATTGGTCACGTCCATTCCGTTGTTCTTACCAAGCAACCAATACTTACCGTTACGATCAAGAACAATAACCATAACCCTGTTTTGAATCAACAAACTCAATTCTTGTCTAAGTGTAGTTTGAAGTTTGTGAAGGGTAAAAGTTAATGTCTGCTCGCTGAATACAGTACCATTTTCAGGCGCGTATGCAGTAGTTTCTGTAAGTGATGCGTGTTCCTTTTCTAAGTTGTAAGTAAAGAACTCCGTACTGGTAGCAAGGGTAAACGTAGTAATAACACCGGAGGCGTTAGCCGATAGTGTTGACTTATTAGCCAACTCCGTTACATAAATAGTTTTGATACCGCCCTTTGAATCGCGGCAACCTAAACTAATATCTGATGTCAATGCACAAGCCATATATTTTCCTCCTTTTAATTAAGGGGAGGTATTACCCTCCCCCTTTATTGTTATTATGCCGCAGAGAATCTAACGATTTCAGAACCGTAAGCGAACTGCACACCGCGCTTCATATCAAGTGCAAACTTCACTTTTCTGTCATCCTGCGAATACCACAATTCGATGTTTCCAAGATCAGCGATCTCATCCATTCCCAAGAATACGTTAGAAGAACGGAATCCGAAGATCTTATCTGTACCATCAAGACCGTGTACTGCTTTCATAGTTACAGGAGAGTTCTCAATGTTGATTACCCACTCGTTACCTTCAGCAGGAGGATTGAACAAATTGTCAGCAGCGATCTTGTTCTTATAGATTTGGAAGAAGTCATATCCGCAATAGAATTGGAATGATGGATCTCCCTTCAAAGCAGCAGGGATAGCAACCAAGCTGTTCTTCATGATTGTACGAGCGTTTGCTTCAGTAAACGCAGTAGAGCCTGAACCAGTTGGTGAAGCATAAGTACCATCAGCTTCAATCAGCTTAATAAGACCATCGTAGTTGTTGATGTATGCATTACCGCTTGAAGTGTTACCATTCCAATCAGCTACTTCCAAGCGACGGTTAACCTGCATCATCAATTCATCAATGATAGCAGCAGGAACATCAGCATCAGAATACTTCTGACCTGGAGAAAGGAGAACTTGCGTCCACTTTGTTTCCAAATCTTTTGGACACCATTCGATATGGAAGTTAACATCAGATACAGACATTACACGCTGCGTGAATGTAGTGCTTCCAGTTGGGGTAAATGCACAACCCAAGTCTTGTGGAATAACATCTACATCAAGAAGCTGTAATGCTTTCTGAAATTTAACACCAGGAAACGGTGTCAGGAACGCTGCGGTTTCATTTCCGATAACCGCTTTGGTGATTAGCTCCTCTGACGTCTGATCGACGTAGTTAGTTAGAGCAGATACATTGTATGAACTTGCCATGATTTATTTGTTTTTGGTTTTGGTTTTCATGCTTTTTAATCTCTGTGCGAACTCAAAAATCCTGTCATCAGTCTTTGATGGGTTTGCGTTCGTCTTTTCCTTTGGCTGATCTTTGGGAGTCTCCTTAAAGCCCTCTATCATTTCAGCCAATGCCTTGTTCATTTCTTCGGTTTCTAACTTCGACTTTTCAAACTCTGCTATCTTTTCAGTAGCCGATTCAAGTGCTTTCGTCAGTTCTTCGATCTTGTTGTTGGCCTCCGCGAATTTGCTTTCGACTTCAGTCCTTTCGATTATTGTCTTAGGGTTACGCTTTTCTTCCATTACTTCTTCTTCTTCTTCAGCTTCTTCAGGACTTGCGATTGAAGTAATTACACCGCCAACGGTTGTAACTATTCTGCCATCCTCCAGTTGGTGGTCTCCATCCGGTGCAGGGGCGTTACCCTCTGGTGTCATTACAACAAGCTGCGCACCTTCCGAAAGTGATGGGTTGGCTTCTACCATTGTGCCGTCAGAAAGTACAGCCTGTTCCATGAACTTGTCGCTGTTCATTTCTTCTTCTTCAGCAGCTTCTATGCTTGCCACCTGACCAGAAAGAACCGTAAACGGCTGCCCTTCTGAAGTGATATAATCACCATCGGCAAGCGGCTCAAAACCATTCTCTGTTACTCGCATGGCTTCCGCGCCTACCTCAAAGGCTGGTTCAAAATTAATTAAGGAGCCATCGTCAAGCGTGGCTTCCGCAAACTTCTCCTTTACTTGGGAAGTAATAAAATTAAATAGTCGTGCAGTTAGATTCATGCTTAATACTTTATTATAAATACGCAAAATTAAGGGGTGTTGAAAATGGTTTGTATTGATTAAGAAACTTTGTATATTAGTAGCCAAATAATACACTATGAAAAAGATCGAACTAACACAAGGATTCTTTACTTATGTAGACGATGAGGACTACGACCATCTTATGGAATGGAAGTGGTGTGCTTATGTTAAAAAGCGAAAGGACAAGAGTATAGGAAATGTTTATGCAGCAAGGGCTGAAACCTACTATAAGCCCTGCGGAAAGCGGTCTACTCGTTATATTAGCATGCATGGGTATTTGATGCAAACCCCAAAAGGAATGGTAACAGACCACATATTAAACGGAGACGAATTTGACAAGCAATATCCTGAATTGAAGTGGTCAGGGCTTCTAAATATTAAGTTAAATCTTAGGGTAGTTACTAACCAACAAAACATGATGAATTGTAAGTCTTATCACGGAAGTTCATCAAAATACAAAGGTGTTAATTGGTGTAAGGGAGCTAAAAAGTGGAAGGCTCAAATACAAATAAACGGCAAAAAAAAATACTTAGGTATATTCACCTTCGAAGAAGAAGCAGCCCAATGTTACAACGAAGCAGCCCTTAAACACTACGGAGAGTTCGCCCTAATTAACGAAATAGAACCCCCACAAGGTCAACTCACTTTCCGTTTATGATTTCAATGATAGCATCCACAAGATCTGTGGGCTTCTCCCCTTTGTCCAATGGTTTGAACATTCCCTCTACGCTGAACCCTTTGAATGTTCCTTCCTTTACTTGCTGCCATACCTCGTCATTCTCTACCTTGTAACTACCGAACCATGAACCGTCTGGTAAAGCCTTAAAGCCGTCCGGAGTGTTTATCCCTCTGGACGAATCAATAATAAACGATTCAAACATATACACGCCCTCTGGTATCATACTGGATTCGTGCATTAGGTTTACAGCGTTTGTCCTGCCCTCCTGCATAAACTTGTGTACTATCTTTTCGATAGTGTCCTTCCTGAAGATAGCGTAATACTCACCACCGTATTGATCCACCCTATAGATAGGAAGGTCGGCAACCATTAACGGACCGCTAACGATTCTCCTTTCTTCGTTCTCTACTTTGAACTTATACGTTCCCTCTTCGTTAAATGCCAACCATTCTCTTTCAATGGCAGGCCGATCTACTAAGGCTACCGCATCCACGCCTGTCTCTTCGTCAATAACAAGCTCGACTATTTTCACATTTTCGTTCATCTTACTTTTGCTTGGTTTTCAATTACGTTAACTCTGCTTTGGACGTTGGTAATATCCGATTCAACCACCACAACTTTAGTGTCCATTTCTGGCTTTCGCAACACACTTTCCCCAGTTACCGGTAACATATTGGCCTGACCTGGTGAATTGGGGCCTTGCAATCCTCGGCCTCCTCCGCCTCCGCCTGTTGCCGTTGTTCCTGTTGATTCAAATTTTGTTTTAGCTATTGCTGCCACTCGTGCAAGTCCTGAAGCTACGGCAATGCCAGCCGCTATCGCTGCGCGAATTGGCGCGTCGGGTGTAGGTATTGCCATTTGAGAAGCATACGCGCTCTGCGCTGCCTGTATTGTTTCAATCGTTGCGAGTGCTATGCTTGCCGCCTTTTTGATGTTAAACGCCTTGCGCTGCGCAGCCTCGCTATCTCCGGCAAATGCGTCTGTTA